>ENA-OFCI01000403-OFCI01000403.1-metagenomes-genome-assembly--contig:-NODE-403-length-26587-cov-3.651854_pt1 | contig 26587 bp, 24 predicted proteins | sample MGYA00153391_OFCI01 | MGnify analysis MGYA00153391
CGAGCCGACGCGTCCCGAGCAGCTCCGCGATCTCCGCAACCTCGCGCTCGCGGCCCACAAACGATGTCATCTGCAGTGGCAAATTATTCGGCAGTAATTCAAGCGATCGCAGCGCCGGAAACTCCGATGCGAGCTCGGGGGCGACGAGCTGATACACGTACTCCGGGCGCGAGAGATCCTTGAGCCGATGCTCGCCCAGATCGCGCAAGCTCGCCTGCGGCGGAAGCGCACCGAGGACGAGATCGTGCATCACCCCCGAAAGCAGCGTTTGCCCGCCATGGCCGATCGAGAGCAGCCGTGCAACGCGATTAACGGCAGGCCCGAAATAGTCTCCACCACGCTCGTCCGCCGCACCGGTATGGAGGGCTGCCCGAACGCGAAGACCATCGACCGCGGCGAAGTTTTCGGTTAAGAGCGCGCGCTGAAAATCGAGTGCGGCGGCGACGGCGGCCTCGGGTCGCGCGAAGGCAACGCAAAATGCGTCACCGACCGTTTTGAAGACGTAGCCACCGTGCGCGTCCATCGCCGCACGCACGATCGCATCGTGGCGCTGCACTGCCGCCGACATCGCCTCGCGATGCGCGTCCCAGCGTTGCGTGCTCCCTTCGATATCCGTGAAGAGAAACGTGACCGTTCCCGTCGGAAGCGCCACGCCGTCGAGCGGAGCCGGAGCTGGATGTCCGCTTGCCATGCGTTGCAATTCGGCGTCGATTCCTAGCGACCCCGGCCAAACTCGTGGTTGGTGAGGCCGTCGATGGCACGCCGCACGGCGAAGGCTTCCCGGTAATCGCGATCTTTACGTTTTACGAAACAAAGGCCCCAGTCGCACAGCTGCGTCGGAGGCCTTTTCTCGTTACTGACGATCGGAAATCGAAATCCGTACGATGTTCGCCGCGATCACTAAGTCGCCAGCAACGTTAATGGGAAAGGGAGCGTATCGTGCATTCGGATTTTCGAGTGCGAGCTTAAGATCTTCGTAGCGCGATTCTTCCATCTCAATGAAATTACCGTCGCTCAGATGTAGGATGTATTTGTGCATGACCATGTACTGCGACAACTGCTGGTCGAGGCACCTCTTACTTTCGATTCATCGATCCGTTTAGCGCCTGCAGCAAGCCCGCTTTCAGAGGATCTTTGCAAAAATGGTTTTAGTAACGCCCCATATTTGTACTCCTATCGTCATCATCTTTGGAGGCATTGTAGACCGCCTTGGACGAGATGTTTTGTGATGATCGCCCCGCGATCTCTGTGGGTACAGATACCGAGTGCTGTTGCCGATTGGTTTTCTGCTTGATTTCTGAATGTTATCAGGGTTGCGGCTTGCCAGGATGACGGTATTGCGGCTCCTTCCGTGCGTGGTTAACCCGTAACGCGTAGACCCGCAGCGATGCCGTTGATGCTCAAACGAATCGCATCGCGCAACGGAGCGTCGCTTCGCGCCGAAGCGCGATAATCACGAATCAAACGGATCTGCAGAAACGACATCGGGTCGACGTACGGGTTGCGGGCTTCGATCGCCGATGCCGAAACCGGATCGCTTTCGAGTAGGCGATTGCACTGCAAGATCGCGAGGAGCGCGGCACAACCATCCTCATACTCCGTTCGCAGCCGTTGCACGAAGCGTGCCCGTAGATCGTCGTCTGCAACGAGCGCTTTCGCGTACAGCTCGAAAATCGTGAGATCCGCCGTCGCGAGCCCGCGTTCGATCTTCTCCAAGAGCGATCGGAAAAATGGGTACGCCGCGCGCATCTCGCGCAAAAATTCGCATCGGCCCTCGGCGATTTCGACGGCGAGCGCGGAACCGAATCCGTACCAACTCGCGACGATCGCACGCGTCTGCGTCCATGCGAAGCTCCAAGGGACCGCTCGAAGGTCTTCGATCGACGACGTCGCGTTGCGACGCGCGGGCCGCGAACTGATTTGCATATCGGCGATCTCGTTGATCGGCGTGCACGCTTCGAAAAATTCGAAGAACTGCGGCGCGTCGACGAGCGAACGATACGCATCGTGAGCGCGCGCCGAAATGCGATCGAGCACGGCATCGAAACGTTCGTGCTCGGGATCGACGACAGGCGGCGCTTGCGTGACGAGTGCCGTCGCGACGATTTCGAGGCTGCGCCGCGCGAGCGACGGCAAGCCGTATCGCGACGCGATGACCTCGCCCTGTTCGGTCTGCTTGAAACGCCACGACCGTGCCTCGGGTGGGGCATCGGCAATGCTGCGCCGCGGGTCGGCGACGCCGCGCGCGATCGATCCGCCGCGACCGTGAAAGAATCGAACGCCGACGCCGAACTCGCCCGCGACGCGCGCGACCTCGCGCTGCGCGCGGTAGATCTCCCACGTACTCGTGACCATGCCGCCTTCTTTGTTCGAATCGGAATAGCCGACCATCACCTCGCAGATGCCGCCGAGCGCCTTGAGGTGCGCGGTAAATGCTTGCGATGCGAAGAGCGTCCGCACGACATCGGGTGCGGAACGCAACGTCGGAATGCTTTCGAAGAGCGGCACGATCTGCAACGGCCCCGCATCGAGCGCGCCGCACTCGCGCGCGAGCAAGAGCAAATGCAACACGTCCGAGGCCGTTTCGCTGCCCGCAAGGATCAGCGTCGCGAGCGCACCCGCACCGTGCCGCGCACGTAAACGTGCGACGGTCTGCAACGACTCCACGACGTCGCGCGCGATCGCGGAGAGCGGCACGCGCTCGGAGAGCAGCGGCCGCTTACCCGCGAGTTCCCGTTCCAGCCAGGCGAGCCGTTCGTTCTCGCCGAGCTGCGAGAAGACGATACCGGATTCGACGGTTGCGAGAATTTCGTCGGTCGCACGTTCGAGGTTGCGTTTGTTCTGACGCCACTCGAGTTCGTAGGTCGTAAACCCGAAGATCTCGACCATGCGCCGAAGTCGACGCACGGGCGCGGCGACGTCGCGGCCGCTTCCCGCAGTGACCGAATCCAGGAGCAAGTCGAGATCGGCTGCGAACGCCGCACACGTCGCATATCCATACGGCGCATCCCTGAGCGCGAGCCTGAGGCGGCGGTGCATGAAGGCGAGTTTGCGGCGGTAGGGTTCGGCTGTTTGCCGCGGCCCGAGCGTATTGTGGACGTCCTGCAATTCACTCGCATCGCGATCGAGCGAGGCGGCGAGGGCCTCGCTGACATGACCGCGTCGGCTATCTTGCGAAAGTCGCGTTTGTAACGCTTCCACGTCGCGGACGTAACGGTCGAGGATAAACTCGCGACCCATGTCGAGAGCGAGTTCCGTCGTCATCGGCGTCACGTTGGGATTACCGTCGCGATCGCCTCCGATCCAACTTGCGAAGTGCAAAAACGTTGGGACCTCGACCGTTTCGCCGTACGCGTTCGCGAATCGATCGTCGAGCCGGTCGAAGAGCGACGTCGCCTCGTCGACGAGCGTTTCGCGAAACCATGCGATGACGTTGCGAATTTCGTCGGCGACGGTCGGAGGCGTGAGATAGAGTTCGTTGCCCTCCCACAGCAACACGATTTGCGCGCGCAACTCGCGTTGGAGGGCACGTTGCTCTTCTGGGGTATTACGGCGATCGTCGAGCGTGCGCAAAAGTCGACCGATCTCCTCGTGCTTTTCGATGACGGTACGCCGCTGAACTTCCGTCGGGTGCGCGGTGAAGACGAGGGCGACATCCATGGCCGCGAGGATCGCACGCGCGCTCGCGACGTCGGGCGGGAGCGTCATCACCTCGAGCGATGATGCGAAAGGTGCGTGGCCCGCAATCGCGCGCTCGCGGCGACGACCTTCGCGGTAGGCGTGTTCTGCAAGATTCGCCATTTGTAAATACAGGGAGCACGCACGCACGACTTCGATCGCCGTCGCAAGATCGAACGACTCGACGAGGGCGACGAGTTCGTCGTGCGCCACGCGCGCATCGTGGACCGAGCGCGAACGGCGCCGCTGGGTCAGCGCGCGGATTTCTGAGACACGCCGATCGGTCCCGGGACTCGCGTGCGTGCGCAAGACGTCGGCAATAAGCGCGTCGAAATAGGCTTCGCGTTCGTCGATCGAGGTGGCTCCCTTATCGAACATCTGCATCGGTCTTGCGTTTTCGAACGTAAGACCGAGTCCTTGTGACACGGGGCCGACTCGAGCACCTGGCCGCGCGGCTCGATCGCGGTCGTGACGCCGGTGTCGAAATGCAACATCGCACCGCGCTGGAGGCGCACGCCGCGATTCGTGCCATCGTGCACGGGGAGCAAGGGAATCCAGTGATCCGGCACCGTGGTCGCGAGGCGATACCGGATCGCCGCGAGCGGTACCCTCGGCTGGCCCGCACCGGCATCCGATCGTGCAGATGCGGCGATCGCGCGATTCCATTGCTCCGTGCGATCCATCGACGTGCCGCTCGCACCCGTGACGACGCGTTCGATCGCCCAGGCCATATCGGCCATCTCGTCGCGGACAAAGAGCACCTCTTCGAGAGGGCGTCCGTCGATTTGCGACGACACGACCGGTGCGAGGAAAAGCATCCCGAGGTCGCCTGCCACGCCGCCGGGAGTCGCATCCTCGGAGATCGCGAACATGCTCCAACGTCCACCGAGGGTTCGCGCTTTTGCGGTCGGTTCGATCAGCCGTCGTTCCCCGAACGTGTCCGTCACCACGAGCGATGCGATCGTCGTGAGCGATCCGATCGGCAGCGCGACCGGAATGATGTACCAGTCGTTGCCGAAAACCGTCGCAAATTCGGTGACGAGCAATCGGCCGAGATCGTCGGGTGCGGTGTCGACGGCGCCGAAATCGACCGAGGCATCCTCGAATTCCCACCAACGGGCGGCGGGCATTCCGCGGAACGTAATCGGTGCGGGTAAGCCCGCCCACGACTGCAACGGCGCGGCTTCCGTAGCGGCCCCGATCGTGCGTGCCGGTTGGTGGACGAAATCGTACCATTCGAGTCCGTCGCCGCGGTAGTCGGGTGCCGCGAGCACCGTTTCCCCTCGACCCAACGGCGATGCGGCGGCGATTGAAAATCGGTATTCCAAGCGCTCGGGAATCCATGTGTCGGTCTGCGAATCCATCGTGATCTCGGCGCGATACCACGTGAGCCATGCCTGCGCGACGCCGATTACCGCATCGCGTCCGCCCGCATCTATCGTCGGCACCGCGGGTAAGGCGGGCGCTCCGGTTGCGGGCAACAGCGTCGGTGTGAGATCGGCTGCGAGCCGTACGCCGTCAATTGCGCGGCCCGCGAAGAGCACGCCGAGTCGACGTGCGTCGGGATCGTCGTCGCTCTTCGTCGGCGCGGCGAAGCGATAGCGCTCGACGTATGCGGCGCGAGCGAGCGGAGCTACGACATCGCCGAGCATCGCGAGGAAATGCATCCCTGCCTCCGCGGCACCGCGCGTTCCCACGGGCGAGTGCGCTTCGCGTTCGACGAGCGTTTCGAGCGGTTGTTCTTTTTGGCGACCAAGGCTGCGAGGTCGTGCCCGTGATGTCGGGCGCCCATCGCGAGAGATGCGTCGATGCGTATTGCAGGCGCACGGTGATGGGCGATCCCGTATCCTCGCCTTCAAATTCGCGAAACTGCCATTGCCGCCCGAGAAGCCAGAGCGGATCTCGAACGCGCGCTTCGAGTTGCCGTGCTGCTTGGGCTATGAGATGGTGTTGGTTGCGGTGTTAGCACGATTGGTTTGTGGGGTGTGCAAAACGTAAGCAGCAACAGGGTCGGGGGCATGTACGTCGGCATCGAGACTGACGGGTACACGCATTCCTGAGCAAGCATTCACTTTTGTAACGGGTTACAGGAGTGAATTACTTTCGACCCAAAAGGCTACTATCGATAATCTACAGTTATGCGGAAACCTAAAGGCTAGGAAAGCAGATTTGTTTTGCGAGTAGTAACTTTAGCGCCGATTAGCGCATTTTTCGTCACGGGCTGCAGTGGCGGTGGGAACGTCGCTCCGATCGCAGCAGTGGCACCGTCTGCGCACACGTCTCGGATGGAAAGCCTCCCAGGGAACGGTGCTCGTCTCTTCCTCGATGGTGTCTTGGTCGATACGATCACGTACGCGGCCGATGGCGCAGCCCAACACGATTTCGGTGGTGGGAAGACGGCGATCGATAAGGTTCCGGTGCCGAAGGGCGGCATACACACGGAAGTTTGCCGAGTCATGCCGATAGATCAAGGGACGATCGATGCGTATAATCGCGCCGTGACCGCGTACAATCAGGCGACGCTAAATCTTTACATCATGCTTGGTATTGACGCGACCACGACAGTCATCACAAGCGGTCTCGCTTTTGCTGTTCTTGCGGCAAGTTCGATGGGTGCGGTGTATGCTTGGGAAAATGCACGTAGTGATATGTACGCCGCGCGCGGTATGATGAACCCGTACATGGTATGCTAAAATCAATTTCTATACGCACGGCCTGCTACCTTATGTCTGCGTCGTGGCTGACCTTCGGCGCGCTCGGTGAATGGAATAACATGCACCCGACGATAGCGGCGCATCCGAGTAATTTGCCCGTGTTCGACGTGATCGTTGGGGTTGCGTTGTTACTCGTTGCAAAAATCATTCCACCGACACCTGCTCCGAAGAAATAGCGGAAGAGAGAGAGCGATCGGGCAACCGTCGCTCTTTCTTTCTCGCTAAGGAGTTACAACGATTGTAACGCGAACGAACGGCATCAGCCCACGCCGTCGCGATGCGCGCGACCGCGCGATACGCCATGACGACCCAGCGATCGGGCATCGTCGCCGTCCACGCCGCGCGCGTCCAAGCTTGGCCCTTGAGCGCAACCTCGGGAAACGTCGGCGTTCCCTGCGGTCGCGTGCCGAGATTCGCGGGCGTAAGCACGCGGACGAGCCAGGCGGCAAGTGTCGCATCGGGTTCGGTCGTCGGCGAGCTCCACACGGTTTTCCAGTACCGTTTTCCGGCGACCATTTCGTCTGCGGTGCATTCGGGCTCGTGCGAATGGCCGTGTATGTCGTCGGGCAGAATCCGTACGAGCAACTCGGTCGGCTTATCGGGGTTGAAGCGCGTTTCGAGTCGCACGGGTAAGAGCGCGACGGGAAGCGTCGCATCGAGCGCGCCGAGTGCGGATGCGGGATCGAGCTGGCTGATGAGATCGCCGATCGTATCGTGCAGTTCTCCGACGGCGGCACCACGCTGCGCGCCGGCTGCGACGCGGTCGCGTTTCAATTGCTGTGTTTGCGAGTCAAGTGCAACCGCATCGTCCGCGCCGATCCGTGCGGCGGCAGCGAGCTGCGCGTCAATCGTGTTGAGCTGCGCACGCGCAACGGCGACTTGGCCTCGCAACGTCGCGCCGGTGGCTTGGATTCCCGCGAGATCAGGCATGTGGCACGACCCCTAAAACATCGTTTGCGTGCATGGCGACGCGCACGGGATTACGGTAGGTGATGTGCGCTTGCGCGCCCGCATCTTGACCGTAACGCACGTCGATCGGCGCGGGGCCGAGATGCGCGCCCGCTAATGGCGCGAATGGCGCGCTCGTCGGCGCGTAGGCGAGCGTGGCGAGTTCGACGGGTGTGCGCGCGACGTGCGCCCACGTGACGTCGTCGGGACTCATGGGCGTCGCGATCGGCACGTCCCGCTGGGGATTGTGCAAACCGAAGCGTGGCTCCGTCGGATGCTCGGCGATGAAGAACCAGTACTCTTCGGCGAGCGTGGGATCGGAGTTTGGGATTCCCGCGCGCACCTGCGCCTCCGTGAGCGGGAAGCCGACGAACGTTACGTCCGGTTTGAGCGACCCGCGAAAGATCGGCCGGATGATGCGCGCTTCGTCGAAAACCGGCTTCTCTTGACCGCCTCTCGTTTTATGGAGCCAACTTCAGGCCGTCGGAAGTCGCACGCCCGGCGGAAGACCCTCGCGCATGAATGCCGCGACTTCGCGGAGATCGCTCGCGCGTGTCTCCGTTGCGCGCCAGACGAGGGCGATCGTACGGCCCGCATGCGCTTCGTCGAGTTCGCGGTACGCGATCATGCCCTGCATCGTCGTGTGTTCGGCTGCGGCGAGAAGCGGAATGACCGAGATACCTTCACCCGCGGCAATCATGTGGCGCAACATCTCGAGCGAGCTTGCGTAGCGGCTTTGATTCGAAAGCTGTCGTGAGTCGCAAAGGGAGAGCGTTTGGTCGCGCAGGCAATGGCCGTCTTCCATCAAGAGGAGCGGACCCGACGCGAGATCGCGTAACCCGACCTCGTCTCGACGCGCGAGCTCGTGATCGCTCGGACATGCGAGCCGGAACGGTTCGAAAAATAATTTCTCCGCTACGAGACCGTCGAGCGGCACCGGCAGTGCGATCAAAATCGCATCGAGATTTCCACGTCGCAAGCTTGCGAGCAATTCATCTGTCGTCGACTCGAGCAGCCGTAACCCGAGTCGTGGAAAACGCTTGCGGCCAAGCGCGATGACCGAGGGCATGTAATACGGACCGAGTGTCGCGATGACGCCGAGGCGCAGCTCGCCCGAAAGCGGCTCGGCACTGCGGCGCGCGTCTTCGAGCATGCGTCGTGCGTCGGCGAGCAGCGCCTCGGCTTGCTGCAGAATCGCTTCACCGCGCACCGTCGGCTCGACTCTCCGTGTGGTGCGCTCGAAAAGCGGAACGCCGAGAATCGATTCGAGCTTGCGGACCTGCTCGCTGAGCGCCGCTTGGCTAACGCCGCACGATTCAGCCGCACGGCCGAAATGACGTTCGCGCGCGACGGCGACCGCATATTCGAGGTCGCGCAGGGAGAGCGAGGAGACGGTAACGGGAAGCATATACGAGGATTGATCGGTTTTGCCTTACGAATCCTTTGGATAAATCGATTTCACTTGCTGCTTCGATCGTGGTACCTTTGGAACAGTCTCTGAAAATTCAAATCAGCGCACGCCCCCCAATCGGAGAGAAATATGATCGAAGCGGATCGCGATATCGCGGTGCCAGTTGGCGAATGCCCCGTCCCACACGGCAAACCCAAAGGCACGCACATGCCAATCGGGCTCATGACCCAACGGTCGTGGTGGCCCAATCAGCTCAACCTCAAGGTTCTTCATCAGAATCCGATCGAGTCCAATCCGTTGGGCGCCTCGTTCTCGTACGCCGAAGAATTTAAGAAGCTCGACTTCGCCGCACTCAAAAAAGACATGATGGCGCTGTTGACCGATTCGCAGCCCTGGTGGCCGGCGGACTACGGCAACTACGGACCATTTCTCGTGCGCATGTCGTGGCACGCTGCGGGCACGTACCGCACGGGCGATGGCCGCGGTGGTGCGGGCTCGGGCATGCAACGCTTCGCGCCGCTCAATAGCTGGCCCGATAATGCGAATCTCGACAAGGCGCGCCGCCTGCTCTGGCCGATCAAGCAGAAGTACGGCAATGCCATTTCATGGGCCGACCTCTTCGTGCTGGGCGGCACGTGGGGTATGGAAAACATGGGCTATACGTCGTTCGGCTTCGCCGCCGGACGTGAAGACGTGTGGGAACCCGAAGACAACATCTATTGGGGCCCGGAAGATAAGCTGCTCGGCAATCAACGCTACACGGGCGACCGCGAACTCGAAAATCCGCTTGCGGCCGTGCAGATGGGCCTGATCTACGTCAATCCCGAAGGTCCTGACGGCAAGCCCGATGCGCTGGGCTCGGCGCGCGATATCCGCGAAACCTTCGCACGCATGGCGATGGACGATGCAGAGACCGTCGCCCTCGTTGCAGGTGGACATACCTTCGGCAAGGTCCACGGCGCGGCGAATCCCGGCGACTACGTCGGTGCGGCGCCCGAAGATGCCGCGATGGAAGATCAGGGCTTTGGCTGGAAAAATCGCTTCGGAACCGGTAGCGGCGCCGACACGATTTCGAGCGGCCTCGAAGGCGCCTGGACGAATAACCCGACGCAGTGGGACAACGGCTACTTCGACAATCTTTTCAACTTCGAATGGGAGTTGACGAAGAGCCCCGCGGGTGCGTGGCAATGGACGCCCCAGGACGGCGCGGCAAAAGATGCCGTTCCCGACGCCCACGATCCGACGAAGCGTCACGCACCGATGATGCTCACCTCCGATCTCGCGCTCCGCGTGGATCCGATCTACGAGCCGATCTCGCGTCGCTATCACGAGAATCCGCAAGAGTTTGCCGATGCGTACGCGCGTGCGTGGTTCAAGCTCACACACCGCGATATGGGTCCGCGCTCGCGCTACCTCGGGCCGGAAGTCCCTGCGGAAGTCATGATCTGGCAAGATCCGGTTCCGGACGTGACGCACGAACTCGTCAACGACGCCGATATCGCGGCACTCAAGAACAAGATGCTCGCATCGGGCCTCTCGATTTCGCAACTCGTTGCGACGGCGTGGGCGGCGGCCGCGAGCTTCCGCGGCTCCGATAAACGTGGCGGCGCCAACGGCAGCCGTCTGCGTCTCGAACCGCAGCGTAGCTGGGATGTTAACGGACCCGCAGCGTTGCCGGCCGTGCTCGACGTTTTCGAAAAGGTTTCGGCTGAATTCAATGGCGCGCAGTCGGGCGGCAAGTTGATTTCGATCGCCGACCTCATCGTGCTTGGCGGCTGTGCGGCCGTCGAAGAAGCCGCGAAGAACGCGGGCGTCCATGTGACCGTCCCCTTCACGCCGGGACGCACGGATGCGTCGCAAGATCAAACCGACGTGCATTCGTTCTCGTTCCTGGAACCCGAAGCGGACGGCTTCCGCAACTACCAGCGCGCGCATTACACGCACACGCCGGAATCGATGCTCGTCGATCGTGCGCAGCTTCTTACGCTGACCGCGCCCGAGATGACGGTACTCATCGGTGGTCTGCGCGTGCTCGATGCGAATACGAGCAACTCCAAAGACGGCGTCTTCACCAAGCGCCCGGGCGTGCTCACCAACGACTTCTTCGTCAACCTCCTGGACATGGGCACGACGTGGAAGAGCACGAACGAAATGGAAGATGCTTTCGAAGGACGCGACCGGGCTTCGGGCGAGCTGAAGTGGACCGGCACGCGTGTCGATCTCGTCTTCGGTTCGAACTCGCAACTCCGCGCGATCTCCGAAGTCTACGCGCAAAACGACGCGAAGGAGAAGTTCACGCACGACTTCGTCGCCGCGTGGAATAAGGTGATGATGCTCGACCGCTTCGAGCTTCTCGTCACCGCGTAAACTGCCGACGACTCGGTTGAAGGTCCCCGCGTAGGCGATACGCGGGGACCTTTTTTTGTGGTGTCGTGCGATATCGGTACGATGCGCATCGTGGCGACGCGGTGCCGGATTTGCGGGGGAGCATCGTGAGTCGCGTGCGGTACGATGGGGGGTGTCGAAAAAGTTGTCATGTCAAACTGGCAATTTGACATGACAACTTTTTGACGGTCGTCGCCGACGGGCACGGGGTTGCGCGCGAGGTGGCGGCGCGACATCGACCGGTCATCGCATGTTCATCTCACGTCTACATCATGACGTTACTCTCGTTTCATGACGCTTTTACAACGCGCTTACCATGCAGCTTACAAAAGACGGTTACGTGCCTCGGCACGTGAGATCGGGCTCTGCATCTCGTGCACCACGCGAGAACCGCGCCCAGGTTGGTTTACGTGCGAATGGTGTCTTGCCAAACGCATCAACGCACGCCGAGCCCGAGCAACGTAAACTCTACGCGCGGGCAAAGCCATCAATTGCATCCCGTAATTCGCTCGGAATCGCATCGCGAACGTCGGCGGCCGCCATTTCGTCTTTTGCAATCCTGATCGCCACCGATGCATGCACGAATCCTCCCAATTTCGTGAACCAGGCCCGGGGGCAATGCAGATTTTTCAAGCGTACTTTTTAGCGCGATGACTTCTCTACGCGACCATATGCGGCATACATCACGGCCGTCGGGCGAGCATCCGCGGAGGCGACGTCGTGGAGAAGTTGCGCGAGCGTTGCGTTGAGCGACGCGAAGCGCGCAGCCGCCTTCTGATCCTTCGATGTGGTCGCGCGCTCCATCGATGCATACGCTCGATTGAGGCTCGCCACGATACGCGACGCGAAGTCGTGCTGCTCGCGAAGAGCCGCGATCGGTATCGTCACGCGAGGATCAATCGCGACTTCGAGCGGTTGCGTCAGTACGCGATCGCCGAACGTTAAGCGCACCGCATAGGTCCCGGGCACCACGAGCACGCCTTCGGGGTCGTGCGGAGTTTTGTGAGCGATCGCGGCGATGGGAAAGCTGCGCTCGACGGCGCGTGGTGCGGCTTCGTGCAAGTCCCAGACGAAACGGTGGTCGCCCGGTGTTGCGGATGGGATCGCCGTGGGGCGGATCCAGTAACTCGGAATATTCGCATCGGCATCGATCGGCTCTTGTGGATCGGAGCTTGCGAATCTCCGGACGATGCGACCGGCTCCGTCGAGTATCTCGATCTTGACGGTTCCAACCGCGTCCGGTGCGATCGTGTAATCGATGATCGCGCCGTCGGGGGGATTTTCACCCACGGGTTCATCGGGCGGAAGCGGCGTGTCGCTCCACGTATCGCGACGAACCCGCGTTGCACGCGCGGGCCGATAGAGATGCGTCGCCGCGATGCGCGATTCTCGGAGCGGCGCGATGTCGTCGAGAATCCAAAACGACCGGCCATGCGTACCGACGACGAGATCGTCGCCGTGCACGACGAGATCGCGAATCGATGTCGACGGCAGATCGCCTTGGAGCGATTGCCACGAACCACCGTCGTCGCGTGACACGTGGACGGTGCGCTCGGTCCCGGCGAACAACAGGCCGGGTTTGCGCGGATCTTCGCGTACCGTGTTGACGGGCTCGGTCGGCGGGATACCCGATGCGATCGGCTGCCATGTCGCGCCGGCATCGTGCGTGCGATAGATATACGGTCGCAGATCGTCGAGACGTTGACGGCTCACGGCGACGTAGGCGGTGCGATCGTCGAAATGCGACGCATCGATTTGCGTGACGCGACTCCACGCGCCGAGGGCGGGTGGGCTGACGTTGCGCCAATGCGCACCGGCGTCGCGCGTTATCCACACGAGACCGTCGTCGGTGCCAGCCCAGATGACGCGCGCGTTCGTATACGACGGCGCGAGGCTGTAGATGACGCCGCGATGTTTGCCCTCGAGTTTATCGTCGTTTACGAAGCTCGCGAGCGTTGCGGGCTGGCCGGGATTTTTGCGCGTGAGATCGGGGCTGATCGTCGACCACGTTTGCCCACCGTCGCGCGTTGCGAAGACGACGTTGAGCCCGAGATAGAGCGTGCGTTTATCGACGCGATTCCAGACGAGGGGATTCGTACGATCGAAACGATACGTCGTGCGATCGTACGTTGGTGAAATATCGCGCGTCTGTTGCGTGCGCTCGTCGTAGACGCTCGCTTTTCCACCGTAGATCAACCACGGATGGAGCGGATCGGGTGCGACGTAGCCGTACTCCTCGACGCCGATCGGATGGAAATCGCGAAACGAAATCGCACCGTCGTCACTACGACTGAGGACGCTCGCGCTGCCGCTCTCCTGTTGCGCGCCGAAGACACGATACGGAAAGCGATCGTCGGCGATCACGTGGTAGAACTGCGCGGTGGGTTGATTGTACCAACTGCTCCACGTCTTTCCACGGTCGACACTTATCGTCGCACCCTGATCGACGCCGAGAGCGATCACGTTTGTGTTCTTGGGATCGATCCACACCGTGTGGTAATCGTCGCCGCCGGGCGCGCCTTTGATTGCGGTCCACGTTACACCCGCATCGGTCGTGCGATACGTGGACGTGTTCGCGCTGTACGCGATATCGCGATCGCTCGGATCGGCGGTGATGCCCGCAAAATCGGCGGTCCGACCGCACACGCGCTCCTCGGCGTTCGTCTTCTTCCACGACGCACCGGCATCGTCAGAACGATAGACGCCGCATGCACCGACTTCTTCGACCAGGGTGTAGATGCGCGCCGGATCGGCGAGCGAAACCGAGATGCCGATGCGGCCGACGGCTTGCGGGAGGCCGGTCGCAAGGCGCGTCCACGTCGTGCCGCCGTCGATCGATTTGTAGAGTCCGCCTGCATCTTTGCGCTCGTAGATTTTCACGAGATTCCACGGGCCGTTACGCGATGCCCAAAGACTCGCGTACACGATGTCGGGATGACGCGGATCGATCGCAACGTCGATCGCGCCGACGTCGACGCCATCGCCGAGCACCTTCGCGTACGTGATGCCGCCGTCGAGGGATCGGTAGAGGCCGCGTTCGGCGTTCGACCCGAACGGGTGGCCGACGACGGCGACGAAAAGCTTCTTCGCATCGCGCGGGTCGACGGCGATCCGTCCGATCTGCTGGCCATCGCGCAACCCGCCGTGCGTCCACGTCGCGCCAGCGTCGCGCGAAACGTACACGCCATCGCCCGTCGAGAGATCCGGTCGTCGCAGACCTTCGCCGCTCCCGACGTAGATCGTATCGGGATCCGACGGCGCGACGGCGAGCGCGCCGATCGAGCCCGTGTCTTGGCCGTCGAAGATCGGATCCCACGTGCGGCCGCTGTTGCTCGATTTCCAAACGCCGCCGTCCGTGGGCGCCATGTAAAACGTGCCCGGTCTTTGGGGCACGCCGGAAATCGCTACCGTTCGACCGCCGCGAAAAGGACCGATGTTGCGCCAGTGCATCGCGGCGAACGGCTGCGATGCACTGGTCTGCGCGGAAGCGCCATGCGGTAGCGTGACGCATGCACTCGCAACGACGAGTAGCACCAGGAGAGCGCGTGAAAACGACGACATACGCGTCGGCCTATTGGCGGACGAGGCGTCGGGACATTTCGTTCGAATGTGCTTAACGATGAGTAGCACGCTGTACGACATTCCCGTCCGCACGCTTGCGGGCGAGCCCACGACGTTGCGCGCGTATGCGGGACACGTGCTTTTGATCGTCAACGTCGCATCGAAATGCGGACTCACGCCGCAGTACGCGAGCCTCGAAAAAGCGTTTGAGACGCAGCGCGAACGTGGACTCGCCGTGCTTGGTTTTCCCTCGAATCAATTTATGGCCCAGGAGCCCGGAACGCCCGATGAGATCGCGACGTTCTGCTCGACGACGTACGGCGTGCAGTTTCCGTTGTTCGAGAAGATCGACGTCAATGGCGATGCGCGCCATCCGATCTACGATGCGCTCGTAGCAGCGCAACCCGACGCGCTCGAGAAAGACGATTCGTTCCGGCAAAATTTGGCCAAATACGGCGTCAAGAAAGAAACGCCGGGCGATGTGTTTTGGAATTTCGAAAAATTTCTCGTCGCACGCGACGGATCGATCGTCGGGCGATTCGCGCCTGACGTGACGGTCGACGATGCGATCCTACACGACGCGATCGAACGCGAACTCGCCGCAACGTAGTCTTATAACCGGCGCCTAATTTGGCGGGCGTTTATGGCGTTAGCCGTTTTTATAGGCGACCGCGAGATCGTCCATCATCTGCGAGAGCACGATGTGAAACACCTCATTCTTTTGCGCGCCGAACTTCGCATCGATATCGTGCATGATGACGTGATGGATGGGGTGCGTGATGAGGTGCTCGAGCATGTAGCCGACATCCCAATTCCCCGTCGTCGTCGTCCCGGCTTTGTAGAGTGCTACCGCGAGCGCCTTCGCGTCGGTCGGCTCGGGTGCCGCGGGCGGAAGCGCGATATGTTTAGCGGTGACGATGCGGACGACGTCGTCGATCGCATAATCGAAGACGGCGAAGGTGTCCTTGACGTCCTGCGCGCCAAATTGATTCGTGAGCTTCGTGGCTTCCGCGGCAGTCAGCCCTCCGGTCACGACCTTGAAGAGCTTGAACGAGGAGAAATTCTTCGCTCCGCCACCAGCTTTTACAAGCGCGGCCGTCAGGGCGAGATCGGGCGTGCCTTCAAAGACGATCGCCTCGGCGGGTGCGTGGACCATCGTCGTCGCGAGGCCGACGACGAACGACGCGACGGCGATTCGCCGAAGCTTCGCGACGCGCTTGAGAAAACGTAGCATCGAAAGACTCCCGTTGGTGATACGAATGTTGATTACATCGTGTTGCGGGTTAGTATGTTCGTATGGAACTCGAACTTAAAGGGCACTCTGGCCTAGAGGCACTGGGTCTATGAGAGCGTAGCCGCTGGCATGCAAGAATGCACCACCCTCTTTCGCATCATACACACCGGGTGCGAAGCGAATTTCGTGCGCTCCGGGCTTCGGCCAACGCCATGCGAAGAGGACCGAATTCGGAAACGACCGACCCGAGCTCGATTTGTTCTGCCACGTCCCAATTCCGCTCGTCGTCTCGACTCCATCGATCAGAATCCGCGCGTGGCCGTATTGGCAACAGATCTCGCCGATCGTGCCGAAGATCGCGATTCCGCTCCCATAGAAACGAAGCGTCGCGGGCATGTGCGTTATTTCATTTGGCACGTACTGCGCATTCGCCCATGCGGGCGGGCTCACGATCTGACGGGGCTTGAGCGATGCCGCTGCAATTTGCGCCGCAAAGCCACCGTTGGTCTGCCATGCCGTTACGCTCGCGACGGGCGGCGGTCCGTCGAAGAATCGTCCGTACGTACCATCGCTCCGACGAGCTGAGTACGCCGCCGATGCGTTCTCGAGCAACCACGTGCGCGCGAACCCGAAACCTTCATTCCTCGCAAGATCGAGCATCGCTTCGACCAACGGCTCTTCGAGATCGTTTTCCGCTTGAAGATCGGTGAAGATTCCGTTCGGATCGGAAAGATAACGCGCGACGGCGCGCGCTGTGGAGACGGCGTTTGTTCGGTACCGCGAATCGCCCGTAAACCGCGCGAGCGCCAAGCCGTTCCAAATCATGTTCCCGTTTACGGAGGCAAAATAGCGATGCCGGGCTTGCCGACAGTGCGTACCGTCGTCGAAAACATAGACGGAGTAGAGCGGGAGACGGGCGTCGAGAAAATACCTCCTCACGGCCCCATAGCGCGTTCGCGCGATCGCGAGATACCGCGCTTTGTGCGTCGCGCCGAAAAGGAGCAACGCGGCTTTGATTCCGTTCGAATCGGTCTCGAGCGTCTTGAGCCGGTCGCCACGACCGAAGGGCCGTTGATAGCGGATCGCGGGACACGCGCCCACGCTATAAACGGGCGAGGCCTCGACGGCCCAAAACGCGGCGACGGCTTTTTGAAGCGGTACGGGATTCGATGGGTCGACCTCGTGCTCGCGCGACGCCGCAACCGAATCCCACATCGGGACGTCGCTCCACAGGAGACACCGTCGACCGGCGCGACAGGGCGGTTTGTATCGCCGGGCGCTCGTTGCGAGTGCGCCGAGAAGCGGTTCCATGCGCACGTCGCCCATCATTTTCCAACGCAAGTAGAGCGTGTTCGTCAGCGAATCCGCGCCCCAGTCACTGTTGTGGATCCAGCAACGCGCTTCCGGGCAGTCGCGCCAAAGACCCCGCCCAAAATAATACGAGCGAAGCATCGATGCGACGGCATCGTCTGCCAAGAGTGCATACGTCGGGAGCGTGACGTTCGTCGCGGGTTCGAGCGCTCGGGCGTCCCTCGGCGCTTGCGCAGATAACGCGCACGCGAGTATGACGCTCAGCACGACCGTGCGCGTAAACGAAAGCAAACGGGGCATGAACTTGCGTTTTTGAGTTGTCGGCACGTCGGTTTCTAACGTTCTTCGAACGACTCGGAGGTTAGCGCGCGTCGAGCCGCGGCCGCGAGCTTGACGGCGACATGCGTTCTTCTCGGCATTTGACCACGTTTCGAAGCTTTCTGGGGAGTAGCCGGTAACATCCTCGGGAGCTGCCGTACGTCAGATATTCGCCCGTTCGGAGGCAAACATGAGAACTCGAAAAAGAAAGGCGCGCGGCCAGGCCCATTCATCGTTTTGTTGCGACCGAATGCGCTGTCGTACCACTCATCGCACCGAACGCTTCGATCGGCTATGCGGCTGTGATGAACATCACGCACGAGCACGACGCTTAACCTCGGCAATTGAAGCCGTGACATCATTGCCGTACTCGGATCCTGCGGAGTCGATTTTCGCTCATGCACTTGAATCGCACCGTATGTTCTCGACTGCTCACGTGTCACTCCGCAAACGAGCCGTTCCGCGTTACTAAGATAGCAGGGGGTCGGTTATTGGAGAACGATCCGCTCGACGCTTTGGATGCAGTCGTCGCGGATTATCGCGATCTCGCGAACCATGCGTACGTGACATCTTCGCAGCATTCCGTCGCAAAAAAGCGCTCGAACATGGTGCGATGAAGTTTCCGTGCACCGGCAATGTGTACGCGACGACGAAGAATGAGCTCGGGATCGCGTGATCTTGGGGCTTATCGGGGTTCGTCGAGATGGAAATCGACAGACGTACGCATCGCGAGCGAGGCAACGAGCGCCACCGGAATGTCTCTCAACTCCGTGCGCTTTCCAAGATTGCGTGCAACGTCGGCCAGGCGTCGCTCGCAATCGCAGCGTGGCCATCGTCGGATGGATGAAACTGATCGGCACTAAAAAATCGTGACGGATTCTTGCGCGCCGCTTGCGAGAACTTGAAAAGATCGACGACGGACGCACCGCTTCGCTTCGCCGCCGATGCGACGGTCGCGTTGTAGGCGCGCGCGAGACGCCGTAAGCCCGGTTTTGCGGGCGCCTCGAAAATCGGGCTTACCGCGATATCGGGAACGTTGAAGAGTACGATACGCGCGCGCGGCGCGACGCGGCGCACGCCGCGTACGAGTCGACGGTAATCGGCGTCGAACGCCGCTGCCGCATGGCGACGAACGAGATCGTTTGCGCCCACTTCGAGAATGATGATGTCGGGCCGCGTCGCAGCGATGCGGTCGAGTTCGAGTCGTGCGACGTCGTTCGCCGTCGCACCACCGATCGCGAGATTGGTGACTTCGCTTCCCGGCCGCGTTTCGCGTACGCGGCGAAAGAGATCGAATGCGAAACCACGCGACGAATCGCTCGCGCCGACACCGAGGGCGAGGCTGTCGCCTGCAACCGTGATACGAACGCCTCGCGCAACTTCGGCACGTGCGCTCGTTGCAACATCGCACGCCAGGAAGACGGCGACGATTGCGATGGCCATCGCACGCATCATGCCGCACCCGCTTTCGCGCGATGCGCGATATCGACGATCCGGCCGTCGGAGAGCGAGATCACCGTTTGGCAGCGTTCCCACACGGCGGGATTATGCGTCACGAGCACGATCGTCTGACCGCGCTCGCGGTTGTACCGCTCGAGGAGTTGGAGCACGCTCTCGGCCGTGCGCGTATCGAGTTCGCCTGTCGGTTCGTCTGCAAGGAGCAGTGAGGGCGCATTCACGAGCGCGCGTGCGATCGCGACGCGTTGTTGCTGGCCGCCGGAAAGTTGCGCCGGGCGATGGTGCGCGCGATTTCCCAAATCGACGTCGTCGAGCAAACGCCGCGCCTCGGCGCGTGCGGTCGTTGCATCACATCGCGCATAGCGCGCGGCGAGTTCGACATTTTCCGTCGCGGTGAGTGTCGGAATGAGGTTGAAGCCTTGGAAGACGAACCCGATTTCGCTCGCGCGAATCGCTTTGAGCTCGGCGCGCGATCCTGTCGCGAGATCGCGGCCGGCGAGAACGACGCTGCCCGATGTCGCACGATCGAGCGCGCCGAGGACGTGCATGAGCGTCGTCTTTCCACTTCCGCTTTCACCGACGATCGCGACGTAGGAACCCGCTTCGATCGCGAATGTGATGCCGTCGAGCGCGCGCGTTTGCGCAGCCGTACCCGTCGCGTGGACTTTCACGAGGTCGCGGACGTCGATGAGCGGTGTCTGTGCGCGCGAAATCATGCGACCCGCCGTAACGCATCGGTCGGATCGAGACGTGCCGCGCGGATCGCGGGCAACAATCCCGCAGCCATACTCAGGAGAATCGCAAAGACGAACGCACCGATCGCGAGGCGCGGCGTGATCGCGAAGAGCTCGAGATTTCCCGCAGCCGCACTGCGCGCGTCGACGAAGGCGACGATGCCGAGAGCGACCACGAGCCCGACCGCACCACCGACCGCACCGATGGCCGCGGCCTCCGTCACGAACTCGCGCAAAATATCGCCGTCGCCCGCACCGATCGCTTTGCGGATGCCGATTTCGCGGGTTCGTTCGCTCACCGCGATCGTCATCGTGTTCACGATCGAGAACGCACCGACGACGAGTGCGATGAGGGCGCTGCCGAAAATAATCGCATCGAAGATCTGTGTCGTCGAGCGGATGTTCCCCGCGACTTCGGCGGGATCACGAGCCTGCAACCCCGTGAAGAGCGAGATGCGCCGCGCGAGCAATGCCGTATCGGCGTGCGGTGCGACCTGTATCATCAGCGCCGTTGCGGGTGGCGTAGAGCCCGCAGGCGCGCTCGGCGGGACGAGTTGACCGACGAGTGCTTGCGCGTCGGGAAGCGGCACCACGATCGCCGCATCGAAGAGCGTGAACGATTTTGCGATGATGCCGACCACCTCGAACGAGTTGCCGTACAGCGCGATGATGTCGCCAACGTGCACGTGCGCAGCCGTCGCAAAATCGGGGCCGACGATCGCCACGCGACGCTCGCGCGCGGCGTAATCGCGCCCGGTCGCGATTGCGAGCGTGCCGTTCGCGGCGGCGCGCATCGTGTACGGAAAACCGAAGACGAGCGACGGCGGCCCGAAGCGCGTACTCTCGGCGAAGCCCGTGGCGTACGGAATGATGACCTCGGGAACGATCGCGGCGACGCCCGGCAGTTTGCGGACGCGGTCGATATTGGCTCGCATGCGATCGCGGGAGTCGGGGCCGAAGAGCTCCCGCCCCGTGCCGAAGGCAAAGATTGCACCGGAGTTGAGCGCGGCCGAGCGGCCGACGATCGTCTGCAGGCGCTCGGCGAGCGAACCGACGACGACGAGAGCGAGGATGCCGATCGCGATGCCCGCGACGGTCAGCGTCGTGCGCGCGAGGCGGCTCCGGAAATTTCGAAAGATAGCGAGGATCACCGGGCTTTGACGGCCCGGCGAAGCTCGCCGTCGCGCTTAGCGGTGCGAGCTGCGGAGCGACTTATCGACGACCGTTCCCGCGACCGCCGCAAGAATGCCGCCACCGATGAGAAGCCACGCCATGAGCGGGGCAATATGCTCTCCAAGAGCCATGTCGTACGTCCTTTCAGAAGGGATCTACGGTATCGTACCGTTTCTCCAGATTCACAAAGGTAACGTAGCCAATCCTCGTGGCATATGCGAGAAGTCGACCGGAGGCTTCCCGGCCCAAAAAGTCTTCGCAACTTCCGGTTCGATTTGGTTCTCTGTTACGCCACTCTCAATATCTGCGGAACGTTTTTACGCGATGGCAAGAAACTTCTCGCGCGCTCGCGCATATGAGGCCACAAGGGTCCACGCCTCTGTGGTTCCCGAGCCGCGCACTCTTATCGAGGTATTTATGTCATCAACTATCCCGCGCAATCGTTTTATCGTCGCGGCGACGCTTGCCATCGCCATGCTCTTCGCGACCGTGCAGCCGTCATCCGCATTTCTCGATAAAACACGCTTCGCCGCGCATCTCGGCGTCGCGTATTTCGCCTTTCACCATTTCGTGCTCAAGCCGTATCAGGAACATCGGTTCGACAACGGCGCCGACCATCGTACCGTCAACATCATCAAAGGTGGGGCCGCGATGCTCTTCGCCGTTCACGAGCTCAAAGTTGCCGAAAAAATCTCCCATAACAGCAATTCGAAGATCCTCCACGCTCTCGATGGCAAGCTCGTCGCCCTCGGCGCGACCTTCGCAACGGTCGGTTCTGCGTTGCACTCGGGCAAGTTCGAACCCAAAGCCGTCGACTCGGTACAATCGTCGACTGACGACTTCGGCAAAGACTCCGCCGCCGCGGGCGAGCCGATCAAAGACGTCCCCGTCGCAATTCCAGGCTAAGACGCACGCCCGAGCGTCCGGCGAGCCGCAGTGATCCTGCGGCTCGTTTCTTTCGTCGTCCCGCTCGGATTCGATACGATCGCGATCGCGCTCGCGCTCGGCGTTCGTGGCGGTGTTCCGATTTGGCGCATCGCGCTCGTCTTCGCAGCTTTCGAAACGCTGATGCCACTCGTCGGCATAGCGATCGGCCAAGTCGTCGGCGTGCATTTCGCGGCGATCGCACAGGTCGTCGGCGCCGTCGTGCTCGTCGTGCTCGGCTGGCGCGAGATCCGCGAGGGCCTCGAATCACCGGATCACGATGAAAGCGCGGGCCTGCGCTTCGATACGCTCCGTGCGACGATGCTCGCCGGCCTCGCGATCTCGACGGACGAACTTGCCGCGGGATTTCCACTCGGCGTCTCGGGCTTGCCGATCGGCATTCTCCTCGCGACGATCGGCCTCCAAACACTCGTGATTACCACCATCGGAATCTCGCTCGGCGCGCGCATCGGTAAAACGTTTGGCTTGCGTGCGTCGCGCTTTGCGATGCTCATCGCAGGTATCGTCTTCGTCGCACTCGGAGGACTCCTCGGCTGGGAAGCATTTCACGAAGGCTCGCGTGTAACGCTTCATCGCTGAACTTATTGAAAAGTGGAACCGGCTGGAGGCGGCGTCTCGCTCGGACTGGCCAAAACACGATTCGGATCGACGATGCTTCCCGTGCCGGCCGTCGGAGTAGCCAGCGAGCGGGATGCGGCGACGGGAACTTGCCCCCAGCGCGAAAGGTATCGTCCGCACCACGCCGCGAGGCGACTCCGATCGCTCGGGTCGAGGTGCGCGATCATCGCGAGGATCTCCGCGAGCCGCCCGGAGACCGGAGGCTTTGGATCGTGCATCGCTCCAAGCAAATCCGCCACGCGACGGCGCTCCTCGTCATCGAGTTGGAGTAACGCGTCGCGCAGCGAGACGAACGCCGTTGAATGGCTTGGCATCGAACGTACGTTCGATGCTGGAACGGGTCAGCCTTGCTTCATTACGGCGCGGTTTCGACGACGCGTACGCCGTCGGAGGCAAGCCAGCGTTCGAGATGAGCGACGTATTCGACGCCAAAGGTGTCGAGCAGACATCGTCGGTACGCCGCATACACCTCGGTCTGACCCGACGAAACGTAATGTTCGAGGACGCGTCGATGAATCGCCATGTAGCCTTCGCGTAGGCGGAGACCGCCGTGAACGAGCGTCACGAGCACCTCGCTCGGACTTCGCTCGGCGTGCATACTCAAGCGCTCTTCGAACCACCGATCGAGCGCGAGCGGGAGTCGCATCGAACGCGTCGGCCCCATCGAACCCGAACCACGCGGACGTGCCACGTCGCTACCAGAGCGACCCGTCGCCGATCGTAATATAGAGAATGGGGCCGAGACCCCAGAGCAAGCCGACGAGAGCCCACACGAGCTTCTTGCCACCGTCGAGATCTTCGCGACCGATGATGTTGAAAATCATCAGAATAAGTGCGATCGGATGCAAGATCACCGACACGAGAATCTGTAGCAACATCTTCATACGCGCCGTTTTTGCCGTGACCGCGAGTGCGGCCTGTGCGAATTATCTCGAAACCAGCGCGACGATGTCCGACTGCGGTGCGACGATGCACGAGCGAGTGCCGAGCGCACGCGTCCCACGCACGATCACGGTGATCGCCACCCGTCGATGCACGAACGACCAGTAATATAAAGTACCGTATCTTCTCCGATGCGGATCGAACGTACGGGAGCGACGGCGTGTCCGGCTTCTTCTCGTGTGGTCGCGATGATCCAGGTCTCTTTCATTTCGGGACCGCTTTCACGCATATCACGACGAAACCGAGGCTAACGAACGTCGGAGCGAGCACGGCATTTAAGACAAAACGATCGCTCATCCATCGAGAAACGTCGCGCGTTCGTGGGCGTCGAAATCGGATCGTGGTGTGTATTTGCGGAGTGTTCCATAGCAGCTGCCTAGAGATTACCAGCCCAAACCTAGAGATGAAAATCGACTCGCTTGAGAGGTGGGAACGGCGATATCGCGCGAGCGGGGTGCGCACAGTACACCCACTGCGCAAAAACGGAAGCCCCCGCGATCGTGAGGGCTTCCGTTAATCCATGCACCGCGAAGGACTCGAACCTTCAACCAATTGATTAAGAGTCAACTGCTCTACCATTGAGCTAGCGGTGCCCATTTCCAACCTCGCCAGTGCGCCCTCTGGGACTCGAACCCAGAACCAACGGATTAAAAGTCCGATGCTCTACCGATTGAGCTAAAGGCGCGTAGCGATCGCTGTAGCCACGACTTCGGCACGTTCGCGCCACCGACTGGCGACCCTTTTCTTGAAGCATATGGATAAAGGCGCGTCGAGGTACGGAGGCAACGTGCAAATCTAATGGCCGGAACGATGGAATCACTCATGATCCGCGCGGGGTGCGCCTTCACGTACGAGATCGCCGCACCGAGTGCGGCCGTCTTTCTGATACGCCCCGATGGGAGCGGCGCGACGATGGCCGTCGAGAACGAGTCGTGGACCAGCGATCCCACGATCGCATTTCACGATTATCGGGATCTTTACGGGAATACATGTCGCCGGATGACGCTCCCACGAGGACGGTTCGCGATGCGTTACGATGTTGACGTTGCGATCTCGCCGCGACCAGCACCAGGCGATACGAACGCGCGGCGATTTGCGATCGAAGAGCTACCCGACGACGTACTCCTCTACACGCTCGCGAGCCGCTTCTGCCTCTCCGATGAAATGACCGATGAAGCGTATCGTCTCTTCGGTTCGCTGCCACCCGGCTGGGCGTGTGTCGAAGCGATCTGCGATTGGGTTCACCATCACGTCCGCTTTCACTATAACGAAACGCGACCGTTCAAGACCGCAATCGATACGCTGCGAGAGGGTACTGGCGTCTGTCGCGACTTTGCGCATACCGCGATCACGTTCTGTCGCGCGATGAGTATTCCGGCACGTTACGCGTTCGGCTACCTCCCCGATATCGACGTTCCCCCGCCGACATCGCCGATGGATTTTTGCGCGTGGATGGAGGTCTATCTCGGAGGTCGATGGTGGACGTTCGATCCCCGTAACAATCGACGCCGAATCGGCAATATCGTGATTGGTCGCGGTCGAGATGCCGCCGACGTACCAATGGTGACGACCTACGGCGCCGCGCGGTTCGATGCGATGACGGTATGGGCCGACGTTGTTCCATAATTCTGCAATGATTCGCGCGACATATCGCATCCGACAGACGTTTCGCTACGCGTACTCCGCACCGATCCGCGATCTCGAACATCGGCTCGTCGTGGCACCGCCGCTCGTTTACGGCGACCAGCGCCTGATCATTCACGACCTAACGATCGTGCCCGAGGTCGCCATCTCGTGGCACGACGACGACTTCGGAAACCGTATCGCGACCCTCGAAGCCGAGCGTATCGAGCTGGCCGTAGAATTCAACTACGAAGCGACGATCGAACGCAAAGCGGGTAACGCACCGCACGTGGCGGCGCGCTAGCTCGAGGACGCGCGCTACCGCGACCCGTCGTCGCTCACATTTCCCTGCACCGCAACACGCGATGTAGCGGCGTCGTTCATGCGATTCAACGAAAGCGTTTACGACCGTGCGACGCGCATCAACGAATTCGTCGCCGCTCACATGCGTGACGTCCCGGGTTCGACCTCGGTGCTCACGACGGCCGCGGAGGCATTCGCGCAAGCAACTGGCGTCTGCAAGGATTACGCGCACATCATGGTCGCAATCGCGAACGCGTGCGGCATCGCAGCGCGCCACGTGTCAGGGCAACTTATCGGCGAGGGCGGGACCCACGCTTGGGTCGAAATCCTCGCACTAGCAACCGATCCGACAAGCGCCATCGTTTGGGCGTTCGATCCCACACGCGCGCGGTGCACCAATCTCGATTACGTCTTCATCGCAGCGGGACGCGATTTCGCCGACGTGAACCTAACGTCGGGGCGCTTCATCGCTCCGTTCGTCGGTGAGTTTTCGACATCGCGTTCCGTCGACCGTATCTCGATCGAATACGCGGCCTAACCCGCGTAGGACGCGCGAGCGGCGCATTGAGAATCGCATTCGCCGATTCCGACTTTTGGAAATGATCGGCTTGCGCGAAGATGCCACCCAGCGCGAGTAAACGTGCCATTTTTGCATCGCTTTCGACGCTTTCGGCGACGAACGCTCCCGTCACGCCATTTGGCGATCGCGAGGACCATCGTGACGATCGGGTTGCTCGCGAATCCACCGACGAACGCACAATCGATCTTAATCAATCGAACGAAAACTGTTCCAGGTTTCGCGGCACCGCCCGTTTTGGAATCGTCGAGGCGAGAGCTTCTCCCCTATCTTTGAGGCCCTGGAGCGCGCCCACCGCGAGCTTAGGGATAGAAAGCACCGATGTTTTCGTCACCTCGATAGCGAGCTTGCCTCCACAAGCCCGTACGTAGCAACCGTGTCGCGAACAAAATCGACGGGATTTATCTGTACGGTGCGTGGTGTTCGTGCCGTGCGCGCCACATGCTTCCATTGCGCGAACTGCGCGCAAGTACAGTCGAGTACGAAGGAACCAATCGGCCCGACAAGCCCGATCTTTTCGGCAAACGGGGGATGATTCTACGTGGCAAGATGTCGTAACGCATCGCCGTGTCGGCATCGCGCGGAATATCTTCAGCCAGTGGGGTCGGCCCTGAAATCAGAGCCAGGAATTACTGTGGATTTCCGCCGATGAAG
>ENA-OFCI01000406-OFCI01000406.1-metagenomes-genome-assembly--contig:-NODE-406-length-26534-cov-5.465312_pt1 | contig 26534 bp, 22 predicted proteins | sample MGYA00153391_OFCI01 | MGnify analysis MGYA00153391
CGACGTCGTGGTGGGCCTCGGCCCAGTCGATCCCGCAGGTCATACTCACGTGCCTCCTTGTTCGCTGCCGTCAACGTTGAGCCGAGGGTGCGTGCGGCGACCTAATGGAAGCGCTCGAGGCGCGGCCTCTCACCAGCCGATCACGAACCCGGCGACTGGCAGGGCCACCGTCTACGTTCAGGCCTCAACGGCCGGTGAAGCATGGGAGTGGTCACCTGTCAGCGGCTCACCCACCACCCTGCACCAGCCAAGGACCGGTGCAATCTCAGGGGCCCCTGCCAGTCGCCACCACTGGCTCCGGAGAGTCTGTCGTTCTCCCATTAGGTGAAGTCCACGACCCACAGCCGATGGGGCGCCGGGGCGGTGAAGTCCCGGTTGACGAGGTCTTGCGGCCTGGGTGCGCCCTTGTCCGGGACCGTCGTGCGGACCGTCTTGTCCCTGCGAACCCCCTGGACACCGGCGGATCTCATCAGTCGCTCGACGATGCACCGGGCCGCAACGATGCCCTCACGGCGCAGCTGCGGGTGGACCTTTGCGAGCCCCGTAGAGCCCGCCGCGGGCAGCAGCGTGGACCCGGACGATCTCGACCAGCAACAGCGCATCGGATAGCGACCGGGCACTGGCCGGCCGGGCCTTGTTGGCCCGGGAGGTCCGGGCCGCGATCGTGCAGCCATGATCGGTCAGGACCCGATAGATCGGCTCGACCCCGAAACGCCCGCGATGCTCGTCGATGAGGGTGATCACCACGGCAAGTGGGGGTCGAGTTCCCGTGCGAAAAAAGACCAAGCCGCCAGCAGAACTTCGTGAGCGCGCTTGAGGTCACGGACCTCGGCCTGCAACCCCTTGACCGTCGCGGCGTCCACCGTGGTGACGCCCGGGGTGCGCCCGGCGTCGATGTCCGACCGCCGGACCCAGCCCGCAGCGTGTCAGCGTTGACCCCCACCCGAGGACCCACCTGCTTGACCGCCGCCGTCAACGACAACGACGGGTCCGCCCCCCAGACGGTCGTGGCGTGCTAACTGCGGGCTGCGCCAGGGCGCGGCGCGCCTGCGATCGACTATCGGATAGCGCTGAACCCCCTACCGCTCGCAGAGGGCATGCAGCCAGGGCTCTGTCCGGTCCGGCACATGCCGCAGGTCGAGTACGCGCCAGCCGGCGTCGCTGAGCTGGGCTCGGAGGGCCTCCTCGCGCCAGTACACGAACCAGCGAGGAGCACCGAGCTTCGCGTCGCTCCAGGACTCCCCGTCCCCGTCTTTCAGCGTCAGTGCGAACAGTCCGCCGGGACGCACGGCCTGCCTGCAGGCCTCCACAGCCAGCCGCGCCTGCGCGCGGTCGAGGTGCAAAAGCACGGCGTTGGCCAGGACCGCGTCGTACGGCCCGCCGAGATTGCCGTCGCGCACGTCGAGCAACCGCGCGTCATGGCCGTTCGCGCGGAGCCGTTCGACGAAGGCCGCAGTCGCGTCCGTCCGGTCCACGTGCAGCCCGCGCTCCTCCAAGTACGCGGCCTCGCGGCCTGGGCCAGTGCCAACCTCTAGCACGTGGCTGCCCGGGCGGAGCCGTGCAACGACGGCGTCCAGTAGGCCTGCCACCTCAGCGCTGACCGCCGGTGCAGAAGCATCGAAATAGCGGTCTGCCCGCTGTTCGTAAGCCCGCAGCGTCTCGTCGGTCGCGTTGAGCACCGGCCGAATGTAGTGCTCGCCATGAGGCCAAGGGGACTGTCCCGGTGTGGGACTTGCAGCGGCAGGTGGCGCGCTCGTCGCAGCTAGATGGCCGCGCCGACGTCCCTCACCAAGACTGGCGCGAGTGTCCGAATGACGATGGCGGGCTACTGCCAGACCTCGTCAGTACGTGCGTGCCCGAAGGTCAGCCCGCGCAGCAGTGGCACGGACTGGCTGGTGTCGACCTCGGCGGCGATCTCGACGTCTGCGCGATAGCCCTTTTCGACGAGTTCGCGTCCGCTGGCGCAAGCGAGGAGGGCCTCTGGGACGCGGTCGGCGATAGCCAGCCAGGCAGCACGCGCGGCGCTCGCCTCGGGCGACCTAGCTGCCCAGCCGAGCCGTGCGAGCTGGTCCACGACGAGTCCGGCGCCCCACAGGTCCTCAACCGCTGGCCGCAGGCCCGCACTGGCCCATCGCTCACCAGCCGCGACGACAGCGATAGTTGTCGTCGCGGGTCCGTGGTGCGAGGCCACCCAGTCGCAAACTGCGGTGGCATTCCGGAGGCTGGCACCTAGACACACCGGCGTGATCGCCGCCAGGTGCCAGCAGATCGTCGAGCCGTTCGGCGACGGCAACACGAGCCGGTCCGGCGCTGGTGCTGCCCGCAGCGTGACCGGCGACAAGCTGATCTGGCCGGGGCCGGCGGCCGAGCGCCCGACCGCGAGCGTCGCGTCCTGCTCTTGCGCGAACGCGGCCGCCGAGTCGTCGTCCCAGCGATACGGCAGCACGGTGCTCCCTACGTCCAAGGCCACGCTGAGGGTGGTGGTGAACGACAGCACATCGACCACCACGGCCACGTCCGCATCCTCGGCGATCGCCGTCGCCCCGTCGAGGCCCCAGTCGACCCGGACGGCGTACGAGCTCTGCCGGTGTGCCTGGTCCACCCCGCATCCTCCCGCAGGAACTGGGCCGTCGGTGCAGGGTCACTGGTGCTGCTGGCTGTGCTGGCTGGGCAACATGCCGGTGTGGACGACGTCGACCGGATGGCCGAGCTCATCGACGGGCTGTTCCAGGACCGGGTGTTCGTAGCCGTCGACGGCCCGGACGCTGCCGGCAAGACCACGTTCGCGGCCCGGCTGGTCGAGGCGGTGCGGGCCCCGACCGGGTGGGTGTCGGCCGACATTCCTGCGACCGCGCCACCTGCGGTACCCCCGGGGCGAACTGTCCCCTCTTGGCTACTACTTGGACAGCGTCGACCACGACGCCCTGCTCGAGGGCTGCCTCCGGCCGTTCCGGGCCGGCGGCCGTCAGATCACGGTCTCCGCTGCGGCACAGCAGGACGACGGAGCATCGTGCCGGCCGCCAGTGCTCGTGCCCGGGCGCGCTGTGCTCGTCGTCGACGGGGTGTTCCTGCTGCGTGCGCGGCTCCGCGAGCTCTGGACCGTGGCGATCTACCTGAAGGCTTCTCCTGCGGAATGTCTCGAGCGTGCGCGGCACCGCGATCGTCCTGTCCTCGGGTCGGTCGCCGAGGTGGAGCGCCGCTACCTAACCCGGACAGTTCCTCTGCCGCAACGATGTCGCGCCTGAGACAGCCGCCGACGTCGTGATCGACAACGAGGAGCCGACGTCGCCGATTCTCGTGCGCTGGCCCAGTTCGTCGCCTGGGTGACGACGCTCGGCACCGAGCGCTGGTGTCGAGCGCTCAGGTGGCGGGCGCGGGCGCCAACCCGGCCAGGGCCAGCACGGGGTGCAGCCGGCGCTGTCCCGGGTGCTCCAGGGGCGGCAGGAGCAACGTGGTGATGCCCTGCTCGACGGCGGGCCCGTCGGGCCGGGCCCGGTCGCCGACCATCAGCGTCTCGTGGGCCTGCGTCCCCAGCACCGCGAGAGCGTGCTGGAACAAGGCGGGATCGGGCTTCTGGCGACCCTGCTCGAGGGACAGGACGAAGGTGTCGATGAGCCCGGCCATGCCCGCGGCGTCAAACGCCGGCCGAAGGTCGAAGTGGATGTCACTCAGCACCGCCAGCCGTAGGCCGGCGTCGTGCAGCGTTCGCAGGGTCGCGGCGGCGTCCAAGGCGAACGGGTTGTGCTGCGGGTCGGACTCCACCGTGTACAGCGCGGTGATCAGGTGCCGGTCGAACCCAGCGTCGCTGAGCACGTCGAAGAACATCTGGCGGTGCAGGGCGGCGGCGGTGTCCATCCCGGGCGCGTCCAGACGGTGCTCTGGCCCGTCGGCTTGGCCGATCGCCGCGACGATGGCGTCGATCGTGTAAGGCCCGTCTCGCGGCCCAGCAGGACCAGCGCCTCGTGCGCCCACCGCGGCGCGGACAGGCTGCTCACGAGCGTCCCTCGCCAGTCGAAGATCACCGCTCGGAAGCTCACGCTCTACTGCGTACCAGCCGCAGGAGCCGAGCGTGCCCGCAAGCGGTCCTGCGGCGCGTCCCGGCCGTGTCCTCGGGAGCGAGTTCCTTGGCGGCCGCGCGTTCCCGCGGGATCCTCACGGAAATGGGTGCGCGGACACCTACGACAACCGGGAACGCAAGTCCGCGTGGGCGCCGACTGGGCCTCGAGTCGCACCGAGCCACGATTACTCGCCGGCTGCCAGGCGGGACGACGGGTTGTTGGCGCCCCAGACCTGCGTCTTGCGGTAGTAGGGCTCGATGTTGCTGACGATGGTCCAGCGGCCGTGATGTTGCACCTGTTCGCGGGTGGCGCCGGCGTCGAGGGCGTCAGTGACGAAGCCCGCGCGCAGTGAGTGGCTGGCGACGTTGCCGACGAGTCCGGCAACGCTGGCAGCGCGCTTGACGGCGTGCGCGGCGCCGTCACGGGTGAGCGCCTCGAGGTGGAGCAGGGCTCCGTCGAGCGGGACGAAGATAGGTTCGTCCCGTGCCGGAGCGCGGCCCAGGGGCCCGGACAGGGTGTGCCGCCACTAGAGCAGGCTGGCGGCGGAGCACAGCAGCGGCTTGGGGTTGCGGAACGGCGCCGACGCTCTCTCCGTGCCCGAGCTGGTCGCTCTTGCTGGAGCGGACGTGCCACTCGACTCCCTGCTCGACCTCGTGAGCATCCACCCAGGTCATGGCGACGGGTTCGGAGCCGCGGAACGCCCCCCAGTAGAGGTTGAGCGTTCTGTGGCCGGGGCAATTACATGGGGCGGGTCCCAGACCAGCGGCCTCCACCGCGCTGTGCACGAGCTTGCCCAGGCCCTGCCGGTTGCCGTCGGCGACGCTGCGACCTGTCACCCGGCGCCGCGTTCGACCGAGCGTGTTCGTACCAGTCGCCGACGGCGGACCCTCTGAGCCCGCCATCGCCCTGCGGGAGGGCGCTAGCCAGCGTCGGGATGTGGCACCGCGACGACCGTGAGTTCGTGGATGCCGGTGAAGGCGCTCGGGTTGCAGGTGTGGGGCAGGTCGTTCGCCACGGCGACGGAAGCGGTTAGCACGTCCAGGGCTCGCGGCCGTAGTTTCCGGACCTCCGCGTCGCAGGTTGGCGGCCAACCGGCCGAAGGTGCGCGCTGCCGGTGCGTCGAAGGGCAACGGGTCGAAGGCGGCTTCGGTCTCCTGGAGTCGGGCCTGACGAGCGGCCCGTTCGGTGGGGTCGTCGGTCACGAGCGGCCCGACCGACAGTTCGGCAAGGTGATGGCACTGATGACCGGCTCGGCGGGCAGGTCCTGCGCCCGCAGACGCTGGAGGAGGATGATGATGTTGGTGTCGACGACGCCGACCGGATCTTCCGTCACAGCTGCTGGTCCAGAACGGCGTCGACGTCTTCGCGCAGCCGCTGTGCGTCCACTTCGGGCAGGTTCTGGAACCGTCGGATGAGCGCTTCGGCCCCGACGCGACCGCGCGCTGTTGGTTCCAGGAGCGCGACCGGTCTGCCGTCGCGGGTGATGGTCACCCGCTCTCCGGCCAAGACCCGGTCAAGCACCCTTCCGCCCTGATTCCGTAGGTCCCGCACCGTTGCCTCACCCATGTGCCCAACGTATTACCGGTGAGACCAGGTCCCGACCCAGATAGTCGACGACCGCGAGCATCGGCCACATCGAGCCCCCGAGTTTCCCCGCAGATCCACCACCCCCCCTCGGCCGCTTCGTGTTGCCGCAACGCCCGCCCGCCGGCAGCCGCGTAGGCCCGCACCGACCGCAGGTCGCCGGGGCAGGACGGCAGCACCAACACCCCGCGCCCGTGCAGCACCGACGCGCTCGGCCCCTGGACCGGTCCGGCCTTCGACGCGCTGCCCGGCGACAAGAGGCCGCTGTGCGGCCACCGACCTGCCTCGCCACCGTCAGGATCACCGGGTGGAGCTCGGCTGGCGTCAGCGCGCGAGCGGCAGTAGCCGCGATCACCGCGCGCGTCCCCGGCCAGTCCACCCGATCGGCGTACAACGCCAAACGCTCCAGGTGGTCCAGGGCCAACGCCCCGTACGCCGACAACTTCACGTGCTCATGCTCTCGTCACCCCTGCCCGGCTCCTCAGCCAGGGACTGTCCCGCTGGTCCCTCGGTAAGCAGGACGACGGCTTGCGCGTCCCTTGCCTCTCGAGGTCACCTGCCTCGTGGAGAGAGCGGCTCAGGTCTCGGCGGGCAGGCCGTGGGCAACCCATCGGCGGATCTGCTCCGCGGCCTGGTCCGCGACGGCATGACCGACCGGACGGGTGACCAGATCGCTGAGGGCGAACATGTCAAGGACCCGGCCAAGATAGGCCCAGCGGTCGACCAGGGGCAGGTCGTCGGGTTGGTGCTCAGCGAAGGCGGTGCGAAAGCCGTCGGCGAAGCCGGGCGGGTAGTCCGAGGCGAAGCGAGCCATGTTCGCGGCGTCCCCGTAGGGGCAGCCGGAGTAGGCGAACTCCCAGTCCAGCACGGCCTCCACCCGCCACTGGGCGCCCGAGCCGGAGACCAGGATGTTCTTCGGGTTGATGTCGGCGTGCACGAGGCGTGCCTGAGTGTCGATGGCGGCCAGCGCAGGCGCGTGAATCGCACAGAGGTTCACCCAGGCCCCACGTACAGCGGGGTCAAGGCGGGCCGGCGGAGTGTCCGCCATGTTCGCCTCGGCAACCTCGACCAGCTGCTGTGACCACGGCCGCTCGCGGCGCACAGCGAGGGCCTCGTCGACGAAGAAGCCGGGGTCCGCGAAGCGCGCGGCGCCGATCCCGGCCACGACCCGCCCCACCTCGGCGCCCAGCGCCCGCGCCGCCGCGGCGTTGAGCTCTCCAGGCCGGGAGAGAGCCTCGCTGAGCAGAGTTCCCTGCACGTACTCCAGCGCCATCAGCGGCTGGGCGCCTTCACCTGTCGCTGGCTGTACCAGCAGCACCCGCGGCACGGGTACGTGCGCCCCCGCCAGCGTCATGACCGCCGCTTCGAGTGCGGGGTTCACACCGCCCAGGCGGACCACGACCTGCCCGTCGCTCAACGTGACCAGACAGGTCTGGTGGGAGAAGCCACCGGCCAACGCCCGACTCGCTACCACCGTGCTGCCCAGCACCGCCGCGACCTTCAAAATTTCCTCGGACGGCATGCACCCAGTCTCCCGCATGTGTCGGTCAGCCTTCCGCGACGGGACGCCGTGCCGTCAGCCATCGGCTTGCGGGACGGCGATAGCGCGAGCGTCGCGCCGACAGGCCGTCAGCGGGCCGGGTCGGTGCTCACGCCGGAGGCCGAGTGCGCGATCCTGGACAGGTGAACAGCCGAGTCATGTACGTCGAGCGGAAGGCCGGCGCCCTGACAGGTGACGCGTGGATCGGGCGTGCGAGCTTCTCCAAGACCGGACGGACCGTCTACTTCCACGGCCTGGAGCTGCAGCGGTTAGCCACAGGCGGCTACAAGGCAAACCACTACGACGTCGCCACCAGCGACCAATACTGGGTTTCGGGGCCGAAGCGCAAGGGGGAGGACCGCCTGTACGGCGAACGCGTCCCGGTCTACGTGGACGAGGACGTGCGCGAGGATTACTGGGTGGGCATCCGTGGCCTGCCTGACCGAGCCGCCGACGGAGACGCCAGCCACTAGCTGCGCCGGAAGCGGACCGTCCAGCGAACGGCCGGAAGAGCCTGCCTGGCCGAGACGATGTTGTGTCACAGGGGATCGGCGACCGGTCGTCGATCCGGGTCCAGTCGCCGATCGGCAGCGGAGACGGGCATGCGTGTATCCGCACAGGTTCGAGGATGTCAGGTCGCCGGGCAACAAGGCCCCCCGCGACCGCCTTGATGTCCCAGAGCAAGCCCCACACCTGAACCGTCGGACCAGCAACGCCGACCCGAAGGCACGCCGTCCGTCAAGGCCCTCTCGGGCAGTTTGCCGGGCAACTCCCCAAGGCGGCCACGTCTGAATCTCCGGATGCCAGCCGTGAAGACCAAGGTCATTTCGGGTGACGCGCCTACCGGGAGGGCCTGCGCCCGATGGCCGATCTGACCTGCCCCGCGGCTCGCCCAGGTGGGCGTCGCGCCGGTACCGGGCCGGCCGTCCTGACGCTCCGGACGCGTTGCGTCTGGGCGGCCTCTCGACCGCCCACGGCCGTCGCCCGAGGCGAACCGGTTGACGCGCCGAACGTCGCGGACACCTGCTCGTGATGGTCGGGTGCAGTAGAAGCATCTGGCGGGACGGCGCCCCGCCAGATCGACGTGCTCGACCCCCTTGGGGGCTTTCGCAAGCAGGCCGGCGGGTGGACACTGCTGCGCCACCCGACCGGGGGGCGCCGCCGTTCATGCGGCCACCTAGTGCGGCGGACCTGCCGCACCCCACAGCAAGGGGAGTTGCAGTGCACCTACCGCAACGAAAGGCACTCCGGCGCGTCCTCGCGCCGGCAACGGCCGTGATTGTCATGTCAGGGGTGCTCGCCGCCGGACCGTCGGCCGCCGCGCCTGGCGGGCCGACAGCGGATGCCTCGACGAGCACAACGGGGCTGGTCCGCACCCTGTCCCGGGTCTCGTCCGAGGCCTTCCCGACCGCCCGGCCGCAGGCTGCGCCGCTCAGCGTCAAGACCCCCGAGTTCCAGAACGACCCCCGGGAGGCGCTGGCGCGTAAGCGCAGCCCCCGGCCGACAGCCGCATCCATCGACGCGGCGTCTACCGCGCCGGCCCTGACAGCGCCCGTGGTGGCCTCCTCCCAGATCGCTCCCGTGACGCAGGGGCTGCAGACCAGCTTCCAGGGGCTCAACCTGTTCGACCAGCGCTCCGCCAACAACGGCAACCAGTTCACTGTCGAGCCCCCGGACCAGGGGCTCTGCGTCGGTAACGGCTACACGTTGGAAGCCACCAACGACGTCCTGCGCCTGTTCCGTGCGTCTGGCGCGCCCGCCACGGGCGTGGTCGACCTCAACACCTTCTACGGCTATCCGGCGCAGTTCGACCGCACGGCACTGCGGTTCGGACCCTTCGTGACCGATCCGACCTGCCTGTTCGACCAGCCGTCGAATCGCTTCTACCTGGTTGTGTTGACCTTGGACGTCGACCCGAAGACCGGTGCGAACCTGGGGAGCAACCACCTGGACCTCGCAGTCAGCAGAACAGGTGACCCGACCGCAGGCTTCAACCGGTATTCCCTGCCCGCCCAGAACGACGGGACACAGGGCACTCCGAAGCACGCCTTCTGCCCGTGCCTGGGTGACTACCCGCACATCGGCGCGGACGCCAACGGGGTGTACCTGACGACCAACGAGTACTCCTTCTCGGGGGCCGGCAAGGAGGGCAACGGCTTCAACGGTGCCCAGATCTACGCCATCGCCAAGCGCGCCCTGGCCCGCGGAGCACAGCAGGTGAAGCTCGTGCACTTCGAGAACACCAGCCTCGCCGACGGGGCCGGCCGCGTGCCGGGCTTCACGGTGTGGCCGGCTACCTCGCCCGCGGCGAACTTCGCGATGGCCGACGGCGGCACCGAGTACTTCCTGTCGTCCATCGCCAACCGCGACGAGACCAACGGAACCGGCTTCGCCAACCGGATCGGCGTCTACGCCATCACGGGGACGAGCACCCTGGACACCGTCACAGGGACGCCGTCCCTGCGACGTGCGCTGCGGCCGTCGGAGGTCTACGGCGTGCCGCCACTGGCCGAGCAGAAGCAGGGTCCGACACCGCTGCGGGACTGCCTGGCGATCGAGTGCCTGCCGGGGTTCGGGCCGTCGTCGGAGACCGAGAGCCCCTTGGACTCCTCCGACAGCCGGATGCAGCAGGTCTGGTACGCCGCCGGCCACGTCTGGGGGGCCCTGGGCACCGTGGTGCGGGTCGATGGCCAGATCAAGACCGGCATCGCGTACTTCGTGCTCGACCCGGGCGCGCGACCGGGCGCCGCGCAGGTCGTCCGCCAGGGCTACGTCGCCCTGGCGCGCAACAACGTCAGCTTCCCGTCCATCGCCACCCTGGCCAACGGCAAGGGCGTGATGGCCGTGAACGTCGTCGGGCAGGACCACTTCCCGAGTGCGGCGTTCGTCCGGCTCAACCTCGACAGCACCGGCCCGATCAGTCTGGCTGGCAGGGGAGTCGGCCCGCAGGACGGGTTCTCGGGATCTGCCTTCTTCAACGCACCGAACCCGGCCCGCCCCCGCTGGGGCGACTACAGCGCCGCCGTCACGGATGGCACCTCGATCTGGACGGCGTCCGAGTACATCGCGCAGAGCTGCCGGCTGCCGGAGTTCCAGGCAGACCCGACCTGCGGCGGGACCCGGACCCCACTGGGCAACTGGTCGACGCGGGTCAGCCGCATCACCCCGTAGCGGTCCATCGCGGGGGCCGGCTCCGGTGGGAGCCGGCCCTCGTCAAAGGCTGCTCGAGTCAGCCGACGATGACGACCTCGTTGGTGCAGGCGGTGGGTAGCCGCTCGGCGTCCGCGAAGTGTGGAACGTCGGCGGGCGCTGCAGCGAACTCGGGTGAGGCCGCCGCTGCGCCGCGTCCAGCCCCTTGACGCCGCCGTAGCCGGCGCCCTCGGCGTCGCCGTACGTCGCTTTCACGGTGTCATCGATGTCGACAGGCGAGGTGGTCAGCGCCGGCTGACCTGCGCCAGGACGGCCAGGAACTGAACCGTCCCGGGTTTGATGCCGCTTCCTTTCTTGCGAGGGATGCACCTCGTGCCGAAGACGTACCCGACCGATCAGCGGGACCGGGCCCTGCGGATGGCCCTGGAGCGACTGCCCGACCGCCCCTCGCCGTGGGCCGCAGCTCAGGCTCCCGGGCCGAAGCTCGGGTCGGGCCGGAGACGAGCTGGGCGCTGGTCCGCCTCCACAACCAAGGACGTGAGCTTCGTGGAGCAGTGCCTGCAGGTCGTCACGCCGCGCTGGCGGCCAGGGCCGTCAGCGCGGCGTGACAGCTACCCGACCGTGTAGGCGTACGGCAGCGCCGCCACTTCGTCACCCAGACCTGCGAGCCCCGCCGGGCCGTACGGGGAGATCGTGTTGACGAAAAGCGTCCCCCGCGCTGTCGCGCCGACCGCGGCACTCGGGCTGAGTGTCACGGTGAGCGTGGCGGTACCGCCCGGGGCCACCGCGACCGGGTGTGCAGTGGGGGCCGACCGGTCGACGGTAGCGAGCAGCGGGTCACCCGCGCTGCCGGTCCAGTCCCGGGCGAAGCCCTGAGTGACGACCTGCGCCAACATCGTGATTGAACCGGTCTGCGTGCCGCTCGTCGGGCCGGTCAGGCTCGGGAACGCACCCCACAGGGACGAGGTGACCTCGTCTGCGGTGTGTACAGCCGTCGCGCTGTTGCCGGACGGGACGGCCTCGACGTCCGGACTGCTCGGCGCGTTGAGCGCCGTCGGATTGTCCAGGGCCATCACGTCGAACTGGACGGGCGCCGTCGCAGAACCACCGACGGTGAGCGAGGTGGTCCGGGTCGGGACGAGCCATGACGGCACGTCTTCCGACGGCAGCGGCAGCGCGACGGTCTGCGGGCCGACCGGCACCAGGTCGTACGCCCGTTGCGCCGACGTGCGGGCGTCGACGTAGTAGCTCTGCGGGACAGGCCCGGTGTTGTGCACGGTGACCGTCGCCGTGCGGGAGCCGCCCCGCGGCACCGTCGTCCCTGCCGACGGGATGCCGGTCGCGCTGACCCGCGCCCCGTTGAGGCGAACCGTGCCTCGGTAGCTCTGCGGCAGGGCAGCCCCGGAGATCGGGTTGAGCAACTCGACAGTGAGCTGGTAGCGGCCGGGGACGGGTCGCGCGTGAACCTGCTCAAGTCCGCTGTACGCCGTGCTGCCGGTCGGGCTCGGCAGGTAGCTGGTGTCGGTGGACACCGGCTCGCCGCTCGGGTCGGACAGGTGAGCGATGACCTGGTTGGCGGGCGTACCGGACAGCGCCAGATCGACGGTCAGGTCCTTCGCTCCCGCGGGAACGTCGAACAGGTAGGTGTCGGTCTGGGCCGGGGCGAAGCTCCGGCCGTTGCCGTTGCGGAAGGTCCCGCTGAAGGTCGCCGGCGTCGCCGCCGACACCTGCTGCACTGCCCGCGTCACGATCGGCACGGTCGTCGTCTGGCCGAACCGCCCGGTGAGCACCAGGCTGGCCGCGCTGGCGTCCGAGGCGGGCGCGGTGGTCGTGACCGTCACCTGCTGGCTGGCCCCCTCCGCAAGCGTGAAGCTCGCCGGGATGGCCGCGCCGGCTGACGTCGCCGCGAAGTCGGTCGTGCTCAGCGTCACCGGGCCGGTGTAGCCCGTGCTGCTGGCCGCAGTGAACAGGATCGCGGTCCAGGTGCCCGGCGCCGGCCGCTGCACGTCGAACTGCCCGAAGTTGCCCGCACCCTGCGGCAGCGTGTACCCGGTGAAGGTGCCCTGAGGGTCGAGCAGGCTCATCCGGACCAGTGCGACCGGCGAACCCGGGTAACTGATGGCCGCATCCAGCCGACCGACGCCCGGGGGCACCCGGAAGGTAGCGGTGGTGTAGGCCCTGGTCGTCCCGGCGGAGTCGATGAACGTCTTCGGTCCGGCGGCGTTGACCGCGACGGTCTGGGTCTGTACGCCGGTCTGCTTGGACAGGTCGCGGGCCTGCGCGGTCACTGTCTGTGGGCCGCGGCCCTGGTTTCGCACGACGACCTCGGAAGTCACGGTGCTGCCGGCCGCGGCGACGTGCGAGATCTGGGGCACGTCGGCGATCAAGCCCTGGCCCTGGCCATGCGCGGTGCCCAGGCTCGCCGCGAGCTGCACGGCGCGATAGCTGTCGAGCAGCCCGGCCCCCTGCTCCTGCGCGGGCGCGCCGATGTCGTCGGCGCTGCTGTCGAGGACGCGGCGCACCTGCTGCGGAGTGGGCGAGGACCCGTGGTGGCCCAGCCGGTAGGCCTGGACGACAAGCGCAGCGGCCCCGGCCGTGAAGGGCGCGGACTGGCTGGTGCCACCAAAGTTCTGGATGTCGGCGGGCCGGCCGTTGTCGTCGCGGCAGCCGGCGAACAGGGGGGTGCCGTCCGGCTGCAACCGGCTCGAGCAGAGCGCCCAGCCGAGGTCGCCGGGTGCCAGCAGGTCCTGCACACGGTTGGTCTGGGAGATGCCGCCGGAGGAGATCGCCGACACCTGGTTGCTGACCCAGGAGCCGTTGCTGAGCTGGAAGCCGTAGCGGGTCTCCTGCGCGTAGCTGCGCAGCTGAGTGCTGGCTCCCGCGCTGATGACCCAGGGATCGGTCGATGCCGTCCCGGCCGTGTTGCCGATCCCGGCGTCGCCGCTGCTCGCCACGACCGTCACACCCGCGTCCACGGCGTTCTTGTTGAAGACGCTGACCGGGTCCTGGGCGGTGTCCGGGTAGGGGCTGGCACCGAAGGACTCATTGATGACGTCGACGTGGTCGTGTGTCACTGCCCAGTCGATCGCCTGGATGATCATCGACGTCGGGGCGGTCAGCAGGGCGTTCGGGAAGATTTTCAGTCCGACCAGGGAGGCGCCGGGCGCCATGCCCTCGATCCGGATCGTGCAGCCCCCGGGCAGGGTGTGGGCGATGTTCACGTGCTTGGCGAGGTCGTACGTCAGGCGCCCCTGCGCGGCGATCGAGCTGGCGTCACCGAACGCCTCGGCTCCGCTCGACGGCGCGTTTGGCCCGTCTCCGCTGAAGTCCTGGTAGTCCGTGAAGACCTTCGAGCCGTCCGTCCGGATGAAGTCAGGGTTGTTGGGGTCGATGCCGTCGGCGATGAAGGCGACCTTGACGCCCTTGCCGGTGTAGCCCAGTGACCGGGCGGTCAGCGCGTTCGGGTCGTCCGAGGCCGTATGCGTCAGCTGCAGCGCCTCGGGCTCGAGCTGGGGCTTCGCCGGGTCGGCCGGGCAGGCGCCTGGCACGGCCGTGGCCGCCGCCACCGCACCGGACTGCGCCGCACGCAGAGCCGACGCGGGAGCCGAGCGGTCCAGGTCGGGTACGACGACCGAGACCGCCGGGTCGGCCCGCAGCGCTGCGACGCCAGTCGGCGACAGGCTGAGGGCGAGTGCGTTCAGTGCCTGGAAGGCGTGCGTCGTCGTGCCTCCGAGGGCCGCGACCCGTTGGCGCAGCGGCGCCTGGTCACGGGCGACCAGTCCCTGCCGCAGCGCAAGTGTCGTGATCCCCGCCGGAGCGTCGGGGTGCTGGTCACGCAGCAACGCGATGACGTGCTGGGTGGGGACGGCGGCCGCAGCCGCCGACACAGGAAGCGCGACGCCGATGCTGCCGCCAAGCAGCGCACCGGCAGCAATGCCGACGGCCGCGGCACGGTGGGATGACCTGACGATGACGACCTCCATGAGCACAGGTTGACAACCCGGATGGGCTGCACCCGCAATCAACCCCGTGACCCGTCAGGTGAACAACCACTCATGTGAGCACAGCGAAGGGCCACTACCTTTCGGCCGGTGGGGTACGCCGCCGACCCAAGCTCGGACGGCTCTGCCGATCGCGCCGTGCGCCCTGGTGCCTGTCGCAGGCTGGTGTGCGGCCGGGCCCAGACGGATATCGGACTGACGACACGTTGGTGTCACGGATCTGGATGTACGGATGGGCTTTGTCCGGCCGGCCCGGGACTCCGCTGGGGCCGGCCGTACGTGGCTCGGAGCGGCCCCGACTCGCTGGGGCCGGCGGGGTACCTGTCCGGGTCGGGTTGACCTCCGCACGTACACAATTCCTACGTAGAGCGGCCCCGCCTGGCAATGATGCAGCCTCCGCGTCGCAGCCGGGCGGGGACGTCCCATGGCGCCGGCGGCCGTCACGCCCGACGGGACGACAGGCCCTTCGTGAACGTCGCGAAGGACCGGTCAAACCCCAACCCGACGGTCTCGTCGAACAGCACCGCCGCCCACACGTGCCGGTCGTCGGTCAGCCGCTGCCGCAACTGGTCCCTGCTCACCCTTGCGGGCGGGCCAGTTCCGGGCAGAAAATCCGGGGTCGCAGTGCGGGCATAGGTCGCGGGGGTCTTCTCGGGTGCATGGCCGCCGGCAGTCGGGGCACGGGCCCTGCTCGGCGAGGTAGCGCTGGTCGCACTCGCCGCAGCGATAGACGGCGCCCCTCCCGTCGCTTGTCGAAAGTCGGCGCCCCGGTCCTGGAAGTGAGCTCGCTCCTCGGACCGTAGGTGCCAGACGGCGGCGAGGATGGATCTGCCGACCCGCAACGATGCCTTCTTCTGGCCGGGGGGCGGTCCGCCGGCAGCGCGCGCTGCGGAAGGCGTTGGCGCGGCTGGCCCCGACAGCGGCTTCGCCCAGGACCCGAGCCCGGTACGGGTCGCCGTGTCCCGTGACACTGCCGGTCAGACAGGTGGCTCAAGGCACCACAGGCTGTTCTCGAGCCGGGGGTGGGGCGGGGGCGCGAACCGGCAGGGCCCGTCAGTTCGCGCCGGACCTCATCAGCGCTTTGAGCGTCTGGCGGTCCCCGGGCTGCTCGCTACCGGCCGGGACCTCGATGCGCGCCGCGAACTGCCCGCTGCTGGTGCGCGGGATGGCGATGCCGGCGGCGGTCAGGTCTGCCCAGCTGGCGCTGCGCGCGGCGGTGGATCTCGCGGGCCTGCTCCCCGCCTCGGTCCGTCGTGCAGGCCGTCTACGGCCGGGTCGACGAGTCCGACGACATCCACCGACCCGCGACGCGGGTGCTCACCTCAACCGGCGCGGGGGAGGACGGGTTGCTGCGCTACGAGGGCGACCTCCCGCTGGAGCGAGCCGGCTCCTTCGGCTTCACGGTCCGGGTGCTCCCGCACCACGACATGCCCCCAGGAACTCCGACCTAGCCCTGGTGACCACCGTCTGACCCGTTACCGGTTCTACGCGGGCCGGTGGAGCGCACGTTGCTCTTGGCATCCGCTTCATGGCGCTCAGTCATTCACCCGCTGGGCCGGCCCGGTGTCCTTGACGTAGGCGACCGGCCGGGCGAGCGTCGAGCGACCGGTCGACCGGCCGGCTTCCTCAGGAAGGTTCACTTCGTGCGCAGATTCCTCGTCAGTGCAGCCCTGGGCTCGGCGGCCCTCGGCTGCGCAGCGCTAGCCGGTGTCGCACCGGCCGCCGCCGCCGGTGCCGTAGTCCACCCGTTCTCGGCCCAAGCCCCCGAGGCTGCCTTCACGACCGCCGGTTCCGTGGCGGCCGGGCACGTCGCCTGCCAGCGTCCTGCGCCGGACAACCGCATCTCTGCCACCATCCACTGCTACGGCCCCGACCAGCTCCGGGCGTTCTACGGACTGGGCCCGTTGGCCGCCAGTAACGATGGGGCCGGTCAGACGATCGTGCTCGTAGACGCGTATGGCAGCCCGACTGCCGCTGAGGACCTGGCGTTCTTTGCGAGCACGTTCGGGGGTCCCACCCCCTACTTCTCCGCCGACTTCCCGCTCGGGTCGCCCGACTACAAGCACGCGACCGGGAACGGCTCGGGCACCTCGGGACCGACGTCAGCCGACGGGTGGGCGGGCGAGGCCAATCTGGACGTCCAGTGGGCATACGCCATGGCCCCCAAGGCACACATCGTGCTCTTGGCCACCCCGCCGGCTGAGACGCAGGGCGTGCAGGGGTTGCCTAACCTCATGAAGGCCATCGACTCGGCCATCACTAGGTATCCTGCGGGCACGGTCTTCTCGATGTCGTTCGGGACCGACGAGCAGGCCTTCGGGCCGACCGCTGCGGCGAGGCAGCAGTTCGCCCGCTTCGACGAGACGTTCCAGCGCGGCCAGGCCAAGGGTGACACCTTTTTCGCCTCCTCCGGCGACACCGGCTCCGTCGGCGTGACGCGGCCGCACCACCAGACGGCCACGGGGGCGACCCCCCAGGTCAGCTACCCCAACGTCTCGCCTTACGTCACGTCGGTCGGCGGCACGCAGGTGCAGTCCGGCTGGACGTGGAACCCGACGCAGGACGTGCCGTTCACCCCGGCGGGGGCCTTCAACGACGCGTACTGGAACTGGACTGCCGGCGGCAGCAGCGAGCCGGTCTGGAACGAGAGCTGGGCCGGGATCGCCACAGGTGGCGGCCTGTCGACCGTCTACGGGCGACCGGCGTACCAGGACAGCGTCAAGGCCGTCGTTGGAGCCTCTCGCGGCGTACCCGACGTGGCCTGGAACGCCGCCGTCAACGGCGGAGTGCTCGTCTTCCGTTCGTACTTCCCGAGCATTGAGGGCTCACCCAGCTGGGGCGTCTTCGGCGGAACCTCGTCGTCGTCGCCGCAGGTAGCTGCCGTTACGGCGATCGCCAACCAGGCGCGAGCTGCTGCCGGCAAGGCGCCGGTCGGGAACCTCAACGCAGTCATCTACGGTACGGGCTTTGACCGCGTCGCGGCCTTCAGCGACGTCATCCGACACACCTACGGCACGGCACCGAGCGGCGTGCTGAAGGACAACCAGATCTGGGACACCAACGGCGACGGGTCGCTAAGTCGCGATCCGGTCCCCGGCTACCCGACGACGGTGGGCTACGACCTCACCACGGGCTTCGGCAGCCCCTTCGCGCCCGGGTACGTGGCGCAGCTGCTGCAGCACTGAGCGCACCTCCTGGACGGCCCCGCCGGCACTGCCGGCGGGGCTGTCCGGCGCGTCAGCGGCGGGCCTTCAACACGGCACGTGGACGGCCACAGCGACAGGTAGCGGCGACCGCGTCACGCTGCCCGAGATCACCGCCCTGCGCGCTGTGTACTCGGACAACTCCGGCCGCTACCCCTCGGCCTGGCAGACCGTCAGCAGCAGCTACCCGAACGCCGCGGTGACGTTGAACGTCGGGTCGTGGACGCCGGACCTGCCGCCGGCAAGCTCACCTACGACGTCACGGCCAGCGGCGCGAGCCTGGCCAAGGCCGGCGGGACCTGCGAGAACCGGTTACAGCAGCATCACGGTGCAGACCGGCCGGGTCGGCAGCGACGGGCAGGTCGTGATCACCGGGAACCTGACCTGCCCCACCACGACCCCACCGGTTGGCACCATGAACAGCTGGACGTTCACCACGCACTGCCAGGCCACCGACGAGGTCCATGTCGAGACCACCCGGATCCGAGCCGTGATCAACGGCACGGGCGGCTACCTGCCCAGCACCGAACTCGACAGCCCCTGGCAGACCGTCGGCAATCCTACCCCGACCCGGCCGTGACCATGAACGTTGGCAAGTGGCACGCGACAGGGGACACCACGACCAACGGCGCCTTCTTCGACGTGAACCTGCAGTCGACCGCCGGGGGTCTTGCCCGCGCCGGCGGACCGTGCGAGCGCATCTACTGCAGCATGAGTTTCGAGGGCGGCATGCCGGACGCCCAGGGGGTCATCCGCACCAGGTCCCGCCTGGCCGCGGACGGGGACTCGCTCGTAGCTCCCGGGACGTGGCAGGCCTCGATCAGCGACAACTACGACCATGCGCTGATCCCGGACCAGCTGTACATGCGCACCGCCGTCTACAGCAACGGCTACCTTGCCGTCGCCACCCCTTGGCAAGACCGCAGCAGCCTCCCAGTTGGCACCAGCGCCGGCGGGCTGCAGGCAGCCCTGCTCGCCACCGCCGTTCCCTCCTTGTTGCAGGACCCGTGCGTCGAGATGTTCCCAGAAGGGACGAATACCGCTGACAGCAGCGTCAACGACCAGCAACTGGCCTGCCTGGCAGCGCAGCAGGCCAGCACCTCGTGGGCCCGAACGCTGGCCCAGCTAGCCAAGCAGTACGGGCCGGGCGTCCTCACCACAGCCGCGAACCAGGTCGCCGCGGGCGGCGGCGCTCTACCAGGCCAGGCGACTCTGGGTCTAACCGACGACCCTGCCTACCTACAGGCAGTCGGCAACCTTATTAGGCGTCGGGTAGCCAACTACGGCTTCCTGGAAGGCCCGTCCGAGCAAGTCATGGCCAGGCAGGTCCTCGACCAGTGCCTGCATCGGAACATCGCACTGGCACAGTGCGACAGCATCGCGGTGTTCTCGCCGGGCAGTGACGCCTTTGCCGCCGCAAAGCATGATGCGGCTGCCATCGCCGCCGGGTACCCGCTCCTGCTGACTGCCTCTAGTCGGGCGGCGACGATTAATCGAGGACTATCATCGGGATGGTACAACTTAGCCGCAAACCGGCCGAATCTCTGCGATGGGCGAGACGGTTCAGTACAACAATGCGACGAGTATCCGTTCTTTTCCACCGCAGAGGCTTCTACGCGCTCATCACTTCGACCGGTAGCAATCGCCGATAACAAACGTGAGGAGACCTTCTTGGCTACTTCTACCGGGGTTGCGGGATGGCCCCACCGGCAGGTGTCATCGCCGGAAGGCAGTTCCTTGTCCTACCGACAGTCCCGCCCGACGGCTCATTCGGACCGTCCACGCCCACCAGTGCTTGGTGTCCTCGAGCGGCGGCACCATGAGTCCTCTTAGAGTCGCGCTAGACAGGTGGGAGGCGGCTCTGATATGCGCGCACGTCCCGGCGGCGCGCTATCTCGGTGCAGGTCTGAACACTGGTGAGGTGGAGGACGTCCTTCGCGGTGAGGGTCTCCAGGCCGTCCCCGACGTCGTTACGTTCTTCAGCTGGCACAACGGCTACGCGGCAGGGCGACCAAACGAATTGATGCTCGACCCGGCTGGCGGACATCTTTTGCCGCTCACGCAAGCGCTCGAGGACTACCGAGGCAATCAGGCGGCCTACCTTCAGGACATGGATCCGGGCTGGTTCCCCGTCATGGCTCGCACCGGAGGCTGGCTTGCCGTCGACTGCCGGCCCGACAGCGGCAGCCCAGGGCAGCTGCGCGTGTGGACGTACTGCGAACCGCTGGCGATCTGCCCGTCGCTGACCTCCGTCGTCGGCTGGTGGACGAAGCGCCTGGAGACAGGCACCTGGTTGTACACGCCACCCGGCGAGGCCGTACGCGGTTGGGTGATCGCGGACCGACCAGCGCCGGAGACGCTGGAGAGCGCTAGCGGCTTGGTTTAAGTGCCGGTGCACGCTGCGTCAGGTCCGAGCTGAGGCCGGCCGCCAGATGCGAGGACGGCTTAAGTCGGAATACCAGCGTCTGCCGACACATGTCCCGCCGCGTGTGACACACGCATGCCTACGACGGCCGAAAGTGGACCCCTTCGCGACGGCCGAAAGTGGACCCCCGCTGGTGGGTCATTGGTCGGTGTTGCTGGGTGTGGCGGGCGCTGAACGATGCCGCTGATCTGCAATCAGCCTTCCTGGACGCTTATCGCGCCCGCGTGACGGCCGACTTTCCGCGCCAGCCAGACGGCGCCACCCTGTGTCCGTTCCCTCACCTTTTCATCGTCGCGCGCCACCGATGGGATCTCAACGGCGGGGCCCCGCGACCACGCCGGCGTCGAAGAGCCGACCGATTTCTGCCCCGCCAAGCCCCAGCACGTCGGCGAGTATCTCCTCGGAATGCTGTCCCAACGTGCTTGCAGGCCTCGCGGGCGTTCGCTCCGACACCGACGAGGCAAACGGCGTTCCTGGAACGAGGTACGGTCCGATGCCCGGCTGATCGAGCAGGCTGAACATGGGATGCGCTTCGGAGAGATCGGGATCCTGCTCAGCCGCCTGCTTGAACGATCGGAAGATCGACCAGGTGACACCCGACTTGTCGAAGGACGGCGCGAAATCATCCACCGTCCGCTCCGCGAACCAGGGTCCCAGCATCGCGGTGATCTCGCGTCGCGCGGTGAACCGATCGCCTTCAAGAGCCAGGTTCAGTCCCAGTCTTCGGCCTAGCTCGTCTATCGCCTCTGCCATCCCCGTCGTCGACAGCAGGCCGCGCCATTGCCGGTCCGTCAACGCGACCACCATGATCCGCCGCCCGTCGGCCGTCGCGAAATCCTGCCCGTAAGCGCCGTAGAGCGCATTGCCATACTTGGGCCGATCGACGCCATTGACCGCCACCTCGCCCAGTATGCCCAGATTGCCCAGCATCGCCAGCGCCACGTCCTTCAGAGCGATCTCCAGCTGCTGGCCGACCCCGGTCATCCGGCGATGCCGCTCCGCCGCCAGGATCCCTAGGGCCGCCATCTGCCCGGTGATGCAGTCCCAGGCGGGCAGGGTGTGGGCCACGGGCTCGGTCGACCCCTCAGGGCCCGTCGCGTGCGGGAAGCCCACGGCCGGATTGATGGTGTAGTCCACCGCCGGCCCACCCTCTCTGGTTCCCAGCACCGAAAGCATGATCAGATCTGCGCGCCGCCGCCGCAGCGCGTCGTAGTCCATCCACCCACGCACTCTCAGGTTGGTCAGGAAGACGCCGGCGTCCGGCCCTGGCGCGGTGATCAGCGCCGTGACGATCTCCTGTCCCTCGGGCTTGGAGACGTCGACCGCCAGCGATCGCTTGCCCTTGTTCAGCCCCGCCCAGAACAGGCTGGCCCCGTCTTTGGTGACCGGCCAGCGGTGGTGGTCTAGCCCCCCCTGCAGCCGGTCGAAACGGATGACATCCGCGCCCATCTGGGCCAGCGTCATGCCCGCGAGCGGGGCCGCGACGAACGCCGTGCCCTCCACGACGCGCAGTCCCTGCAGCAGCTTCAACGGATGTGCCTCTCGTGTGGGATCAGGGAACAGGCAGGCCGGCGAGCCGCGCCTGGTCGACGGTCGCCCGGGCCATGCGCACCGACGCCGCGTCGAGCATCTTGCCGTCCAGGCTCAGCGCCCCGCGTCCGGCCGCCTCCGAGTCGGCGACCGCGGCCAGGACGCGGGTCGCGTGGGCGACGTCGGCGGGAGCGGGAGCGAAGACGCGGTTGGCCGTCGCCACCTGCGCCGGGTGGATGCACCACTTGCCGTCGAACCCCATGGCGCGGCCGACGCGACAGGCTCGCTCCAGCCCGGCCGCGTCCCGGAAGGCGGCGAACGGCCCGTCGATGGCGCGCAGGCCATGGGCGCGCGCGGCTGTGACGATCGTGTGCATGATGTTGTGCCACCGATGGCCTGGGTACAACGCATCGTTATCGTCGGCCTCGCCGATGGACGCCATGGGCATCCTCATCGACGCGGCATAGTCGCCGGAGCCGTAGATGAACCCTTCCAGCCGCGGTGTCGCCTGCGCGATCGCGGCGGCGTTCAAAGCTCCCATCGCCGTCTCGATCAGTGCCTCGAGGCCGATGACGCGCGATAGGCGACTGCGCGCTTCGATCTGGGACAGCAGCGTGGCGACGAAACGCAGGTCGTCTGGACGATCGACCTTGGGCACGACGATCACGTCGACTCTGGCCCCAGCGGCTTCGACCACCTCGATGATGTCGCGATAGGCGAAGGATGTGTCCAGCGCGTTGATTCGGTAGGCCCTTGTCTTGCGCCCAAACTCAAGCTCTATAAAGGCGCGGATCACGTTGGCGCGGCTAGCTTCCTTGGCATCGGGGGCGACAGCGTCCTCCAGGTCGATGCAGACGGCGTCGGCCTCCGAAGCTGCCGCTTTGACGATCATCTTCCAATTGGAGGCCGGTACGAGCAGCGTCGAACGGGCAAGGCAAACGCTCAACCAGACCACTCCACCGTCGCGCGCATGCCCACGTGGCCGTCGCGGTTACTGGTGAACACCTCGGTCGCGCCGTCTGCCTCGGGCCGGCCCGACACCTGTACGGCGTCGAAGTGGAACAGTGGCCGCACCGCCCGGAAGCTGAATCCCGCCGGCCGCCGCCCCGGAGCATGCCGCCGCGCGGAGTCCAACAGCAACACCGCCTGCAACGGCCCGTGCACGACCAGACCCGGATAACGCTCCACGCCCTTCGCATAGGGCAGGTCGTAATGAATGCGGTGCGCGTTGAACGTCAGCGCCGAGAAGCGGAACAGCACCACTTCATCGACGGGCGCCGGATCGCTCCAGGCAAGGTCGTTGGGGACGGGCTCCGGCGGGGGCGGGGCGTACGCGTCGGGCATGGCGACGAACACCAGATCTTGCTCCTCCTCCACCGCCAGACCCCGTTCGGTCGCGACCGAGTGATGCACGGTGACGAAGACCATCGGCCCTGCCCGGCCCGCCTTCTCCTTGATGGACGTGATCGTCGAGTCGCGCGTCATGACGTCGCCGACTCGTAGTGCGTCATGGAACGTCAGCCGCCCCCCCGCCCACATCCGCCGCTCCAGCGGGATCGGCGGCAGAAACCCGCCGCGCCGGGGATGCCCGTCCGACCCGATCGCGTCCGCCGGCGCCAGCGGGAGGAAGTTGAGCCAGTGCCGCAGCTCGGGAATGGTCCCGCCGGGTTCCAGCGCCACCGGCCGGCCGAGGGTGGCGGCGAGCGCGGCGAGGGGCGTGGCGACCACATCGTCGGTGAGCCGCTCGCTGCGTCCAACCCAATCCTGCAGCGACATCTGTGCCATTCACGACCTCCCGGAGCGGCAAGATACACGGCAAAGCTGAGACACGAGACCCTCACTGACAGCTCTGAAGACCGCCGCGTACACGTCTAAAGCGCCGCCAAGGCCCAAACTGACCAGTGCCGTCAATGTTCACAGCCGCACCTTCGCCGCCAATGCCGCGCACCATCGGGCGCTTGTCGACGATCTGCGAGCCAGGGTTGTCGCGGCCGCGTTCAGCAGCCGCAAGACTAGCCGCAAGCGGCACACCGCGCGCGGCAAGCTTCTGCCCTGCGAGCGCGTGGAGCGCCTGATCGATCTGGGCTCGCTCTTTCTGGAAGTGGGTCAGCTCGCCGCGGGCGGCCTCGGCAACGACGAGGCGCCTGAGGCCCCGGTGCACTCGTCCGAGGAGCCCGACACCCCACGTGGGCCGGCGCTCGGGCAGCAGGCGCCTCGGTGACCGGCCCGGTCAGACGCGCCAGTGCCCGTATTTCAAGGGATCTGATCTCCCTTGCGTGGTGTCCGAGGGGGGACTTGAACCCGCTTGGAAGGTGCCTGTCACCAGCGGCTCCGACGTTATCGCAGGTAGGCGGGCTGCGGTGCTCCCGGTTGCTCCGGGTACCTCCAGGCTGGTCTGCCACGGTTAGGCCGCGGGCCTAACCGTGGATCTTGCCGACGTCGCGGCGTGTCCGGTCTGGAGGTCGTCTGACTCGTGCGGTTTAAGGGCCACGAGTCGCGCACGACAGGCCGGCCGAGATCCTGGCCGGCCCCGGGCCGTTGACACGGTTCATGCGCAAACTCGACAACGCTTCGCGGAGGAGATCTGGATCAACGAGCGAACGACCCACGGGTAGTCGGTGCTGGCCGACGGCATCATCAGCTCGAGCTCTGCGACCAGAGCAAGCCCTAATGACGGTCGCTGGCCCGCGAGGTGCGCGCTCTGCGGAAGCGGACGTGCGGCGGTTGGTGTGCCTGATCGGGGCAGACCAGCCGGGTGTCGGCGGACGGCCCTACGGTCAGCCGATCGAATGTGACTGCAGGAGGCGCCGGCCGTGAGCGAGTACCAGTACTACGAGTTCCTCGCTATCGATCGCCGGCTCGACGCCCGCGCACAGCAGGAACTCCGCGCGGTGTCTTCGCGTGCTCGAATCACCCCGACGCGGTTCGTGAACACCTACGAGTGGGGCGACCTGCGGAGCGACCCGCGGCGCTCATGGCATCGCACTTCGACGCGTTCTTGTACCTGACCAACTGGGGGACACGGCAGCTCATGTTCAAGATGCCGTCGTCAGTGCTCGACAGCGAGGTCGTCCAGCGCTACTGCGCGACTGACACCTGCTGCGCGTGGGCGTCCGGCGACAGCGTGATCGTGTCGTTAACGACCGAGAAGGACGAGGACTATTGGGACGACAGCGCTGAGCAGTCGCTCGACTCGATCGTCTCGGTGCGCTCAGAGTTGGCGGGAGGTGACCGCCGGCTGCTCTACCTGGCTTGGCTGCTGTCGGTGGACGCCGGGGTGCTGGAGGAGGCCGAGATCGAGCCCCCCGTTCCGGCGGGTCTTCGCGAACTGAGCGATCCGCTTCGCGCTGTCGTGGAGTTCCTGCGCCTGGATGACGACCTGGTGTCGGCGGCGGCCGAGGCGAGCGAGCCCCTGACGTCGATGGATCGTTCTGCTGGGGATGCGAGGCGTTGGGTCGCCCGGCTGCCCGCCCGGGACAAGGAGGACCTGCTCGTTCGTCTGGTGAGCGGCGAGCTCGACGTGAGCCGGGAGTTGGCCGGTCGATTCCGCGCCGAGACCGACGCCGTCGTTGTGCGTGAGGGCACCCGCACGGTTGCCGAGCTGCAGGACGCGGCCCGGCAGGCGTGCGAGCGTCGCAAGCGGCGCGCCGCTGAGCGCCGCGCAGAGGTCCAAGCCAGTCGTGCGCGCAGCCAGGCGGCCGCGCGCGTGCAGCACCTCACCGACCTGGCGGCGCGGCAGGAACAGGCCTGGACTCAGGTGGACCTCGCCATCGAGGCGCGCCAGCCCGCGAGGTACGACGAAGCGATCACGCTTCTGAGCGACTTGCGAGCGGTCAGCGAGCGGGAGGACCGTCGCGAAGCGTTCGACCAGCGACTCCGGGACCTGCATCAACGGCACGCCCGTAAGGTCAGCCTCCTACAGCGCCTCGAGCGCGCCAAGCTCTCCCCAACGGCGGACCGACCGGACGCTTGAGCCTCATGCAGATGGTGCCCAAGCTGGCCGTCGGTGAGGCGTGCGGAAGTGCGGCGCGCTCGCTGCCACAAGCGCGACTCGCGCAGTGAGCGGACGTTGAGGATGGAGCTACATCGACCCAACCTCGCAATCAACTCAGCGTTCCAGCGCCGCATCTAGCGGATTCGCGGCAGCATCTACCTATGCCAGCTACTGCTGCCCCCTGCCTGGACTGCGGGATTGACACCGCGCCGTGCACCGGCAGGCGCGGATGCCGGCACAAGGGCCGGTGGGAGTACTACATGGTGCACGACCGCATCTGGCACGGGGCCGGTAGCCCCGACGACTTCCTCTGCCTGAGTTGTCTGGAGTCGCGCCTGGGTCGGCGCCTGGCCTCCGGCGACTTCACCGCGGCACCGATTAACCAGGTGAGCCCCTGGGACACCCCACTCCTCGCCCAGCGAAAGGTTGGGTCGCGAGAGCCCGCACGGCGGGGTGCTCGTAGCTGAGGCCGGACAGCCCTCTGTCAGCTGTCGGCGGCACGTGAAAACTGACCCCGTGTCGGCACCTGAAAGTTGACCCTCTGTCGACATCCTGGCTCATCGAGCTGGTGAGGGAGCAGGTGCTTTCAGTGGAGAACTGGGCGGAGGTCCGGCGGTTGCATCGGGTCGAGCGGATGCCGATCAAGACGATCGCGCGGGTGATGGGCATCAGTAGGAACACGGTCCGGGCGGCGTTGCGCAGCGACGGGCCGCCCAAGTACGGGCGGGGCTCGGTGGTGGACGACGTGGAGCCGCGGATCCGCGAGCTGCTGCAGGCGTGGCCGACGATGCCGGCGACGGTGATCGCCGAGCGGATCGGCTGGGGCCACTCGATCCGGGTGCTCTCGGAACGGGCCCTGAGCTCCGGCCGGTCTACTTGCCACCGGACCCGGCCGATCGCACCACTTATCTGGCCGGGGAGATCGCGCAGTGCGACTTCTGGTTCCCGCCGGTCACGCTGCCGGTGGGGTTCGGGCAGACCCGCGGCCCGACGCAGGCACGTGAGTATGACCTGCGGGATCGACTGGGCCGAGGCCCACCACGACGTCG
>ENA-OFCI01000408-OFCI01000408.1-metagenomes-genome-assembly--contig:-NODE-408-length-26464-cov-3.488167_pt1 | contig 26464 bp, 29 predicted proteins | sample MGYA00153391_OFCI01 | MGnify analysis MGYA00153391
ATTCGGTAGAACCGTTGCCTGGGGTAACCCCGGTTCACATCGTCGTGTACGGGTTCATCCGCTCGCCGGTGGCCGAGCGGGGAAGCAGCTGGGCGAATACCTCGAGGTCTGCCCAGGTCGGCACCATCTTCTCGATCCCCACCACGGAGATGAGCACCTCGGGCAAGGTGAGACACATCCGCCCATTGCCCTCGCTCTCCACGATGACCAGGGTGCCGGTATCAGCGACCATGAAGTTCGCACCGGATACGGCGACCTTGGCCCTCAGGAACTTCTCCCGAAGGTGCCGGCGGGCTGCCCCGGCGAGCTCGGCCGGCTCATCGGACAGATCTGGCTCGGCCGGCATACCGACCTTGCCCATCTCGCGAAGGAAGATCTCGCGCACCTCGGAGCGGTTGCGGTGAATGGCCGGCACCAGGATGTGGCTGGGCAGGTCATCCCCAAGCTGGACGATCAGCTCTGCCAGGTCGGTCTCCCAGACGGCGATGCCGGCCTTCTCCATTGCGCGGTTGAGCTCGATCTCGCCAGTTGCCATCGACTTGACCTTGACCACTTCATCGACCTTGTGACGACGAGCGATATCGACGACGATCCGGTTGGCCTCGGCGGCGTCCCGAGCCCAGTGCACGGTGGCCCCGGCCTTGGTCAGGGACTCCTCGAGCTGTTCGAGGTAGCGACCCATATTGGCCATCACGTCGTCCTTGATGTCGGCGCCGGCCACCCGCAGCTGCTCCCAGTCGTCGAGCTCGGCAGCGACACGCGCACGTTTCGTGCGGATGGTGTGCGCCGCGAGGTGCATGTTGCCGCGCAGCTGGCTGTCGGCCAGGGCTTCCTTGGCCGCGATAGGAAAGGGCGGGATCCCGAGGAACGTTGCCGTGTGGGTCATGCGACCTCCTCCGTCGAGGCCAGGATCTCGGCCAGGTGCATGACCCGGATCCCGGCCCGTTGCCGGGTCAGCAGGCCGCCGATGTGCATGAGGCACGAGTTGTCCCCGGCGACGAGCACCTCTGCGCCGCTCTCGCGGACGTGGTGGGCCTTGTCCGAGCCCATCGCCACCGAGACGTCGGGGTTCTTCAATGAGAAGGTTCCACCGAAGCCGCAGCACTCCTCCGCGGCCGGCAGGTCGACCATGGTGATCCCTCGCACTGCCTTGAGGAGCCGCTCGGGTCGGTCGCCGACGCCGAGCAGCCGGGTCGAGTGACAGGTGGGATGCATGGTGACGCGGTGTGGGAAGTAGGCGCCCACGTCGACCACGCCAAGCTTGTCGACAATGAACTCGCTGAGCTCGTAAACGTGTGGTGACAGCTCATCCACCGCTCTCATCAGCCCGCGGTCGCCAGAGCGTGCCGCGACGATCTTGTGCTGCTCGCGTGCCGAGGCGACGCAGGAGCCAGAGGGTGCGACCACCGCGTCATACCCCGCGAACGCGTCGACGAATGTTCGCACCACGGGGATCGCCTCAGGGACGTACCCGGAGTTGACATGCATCTGGCCGCAGCAGGTCTGGGCGGTCGGGAACTCGACCTCTACCCCGAGCCGGTTCAGCAGCCGGACGGTCGCCTGACCAGTCGAAGGGAACATCGTGTCGTTCAGACAGGTCACGAACAGTGCCACCTTCATGGCAACATCCGCGGGGAGGCGCCCCGCGCGGTATGGTCCAGCCGAGGGGCGAAGATCATGACTCTCCGATCATATGGTCTTACCAAATCGTGGGGATGACCTTAGTATTAGAAGTCCCTACTGTCGAGGGTTTTCGGCAGCGACCTTCTCATGACACTTGGAGCCAGATGGCCGAGCCGACCAGGGGGCTGAAGGACGCAGCCGCCCCTGAGCCTGGGCGCGGTAGACGCACCGAGGACTGGGCGCCTGTATCGCGTGTTCGCACCTATGAGCTTGTGCTGCATAGCATCGAGACCCAGATCGTCAGTGGCGCCCTGCGCGCCGGCGAGCGGCTGCCCCCGGAACGAGAGCTCGCGGAGCTGCTCGGTGTGAGCCGGCCCGCGGTCCGTGAGGCGCTGCGCGTCCTCGAGGCTCAGGGAGCCGTGCGCTCACAGGTCGGCAAGGGTCCCGACTCGGGCACGACGATCGATCGGGGACCAAGCGACGCGCTGGCCCGGCTCCTTCGCCTGCACGTTGCCTTGGGGTCCTTCCCGATTCAGGACGTCGTCGACACGCGGGTGGCCCTCGAGCGATCCAGCGTGGTCCTCGCGTGTCGCAACGCCCGGCCCCAGGACCTGGAACGGATGCGGGCAGCCCTGCTGGCGATGGACGAACCTCAGGTCGACCGGGAGACGTTTAACCACCTCGACACGGAGTTCCACGTGGCGCTCGCTGATGCTGGCGGCAACCGACTGATGTCCGATGTGACCGGTGCGATCCGGGAGTCGGTGCGGATGCCGATCCTGGCCACGATGACGGCCATGCCAGAGACCGGAAAGCGCGGCTGGCCCCGCGTGCTGGCGGGGCTGCGAGCCGACCACCACGCGATCTTCATCGCAGTCGAAGCCGGCCAGGGCGAGCAAGCAGCGGACCGGCTCGAAGCCCACATCCGTGGATTCTCGGCCCACATGACCGCCGCCAGCTGACGACTGAGCTACCCGTCTGCTGCGGTCGACGACATTGGCAGTGCCGCGTTGAGCACAGCCCACACAACCTTGCCGTCGTCGGTGGGCAGAACTCCGAACGAGCGCGAAAGGCCAGAAACGACGGAGAGCCCTCGCCCGTTCTGGTCGAAGCAGGAAAGCCGCTGACGCGGCAGGTCGAAGCTGTTGTCCCGAACGGTCAGTCGCAGGGCACCGAGGTTCCAGGCCAGGGACAGCTCTATGCCGGTGCCCGCATGGACCGCCGAGTTGGTGACGAGCTCGCTGACCACCAGGGATGCAGATGGAATGAGCCTCCCCAGTCCCCAGTCCAGCAGGGTGCGCGCGACAAAGTTACGCGACGCTCTCGGCGCGGTCGGGTGCGGAGCCAGTCGTAGCCACTCGGCCAGCGGGATCGGGGACTCGAGCACCGCGGATACCGCCTGGAGAACAGATGGCGTCATGATCAGGTACCCACCAAGGGGGTGGACCCGCAGCACCTCGCGAACCCGCCGCTTCGCGCCGGCCACCACCACGGGGATCCCGGGCCAGTCGCGAACATGCCTGCCTGCCGCCGCGAGCAGCTCCACCGCACCCGGCTCGGCGCCTTCATAGACGGCCGACAGATCGCAGACCACGCCGCGGGGGCCGTCGGCCAGAGCAAGCTGGACCGCCCTGTCCAGATCTTCGATCACGCCACCGAGTGGCCCAGCGAACGCAAGGACCACGACCTGGCGCAAAGCATGGGTTCGGACCCGAAGAGATGGGCCGGCGACCGGGCTCTCGACCGCCTCCACCGGGAACAGGGTCGGGGCGCAAGCCGCGGGCGCGGGCGCCAGAAGGACCCGCTGGTCAGGATCGGGGGGAAAGTCATGCGGACTTTGCGACGGCTGCGCCATGACGAGCTCAATTCGGTGGTGCCGGAAAGAAAGACACGGGCCACCGAGGTTCGGGAGCAGCACGAGAAGGAGACCACGACACCAGGGTCTGGAGTGGCGCAGGTCAAAGACAATACACACAGATCACAGACAATACATGCGAATCACAAACAATACACTCATAATACCCATCAGCCCAAAGCTGGGGCCGGACGCCCACACAGATCTGACCACCGGTGCCTCGATGGAGGGAGCGACTTGTGCACCGGCGGTGCCTCGATGGAGGGAGCGACTTGTGCACCGGCGGTGCCTCATCGTGGATCCACCATAATTACGCTCACGGGTCAGAACAGCGCGTTGCCGATGAGAAGGGACCAACCGAGTGCCACCAGAGGACAGGCCCGTCGCGCCGTCAGCTCGCACGAAAGTACTCCGGGAAGCGCACCGGGGCGTGTACGACAGGGCCAGCATCGACGCGGTGCTGGATGCCGCACTGGTGTGCCACCTGGCCCTCATCGACGATGGTCAGCCTCTCGCGGTGCCCACCCTGCACGCCCGTATCGGTGACGTCGTCTACGTGCACGGCTCAGCGGCCAGCCGGGCGCTGCGCATCCTGCGGGCCGGGGCGCCTGCCTGTCTGACCGCCACCCTCCTTGACGGGCTGGTGCTGGCCCGCAGCGTGTTCGAGCACTCGATCAACTATCGCAGCGTGATGATCCTGGGCAGCCTGCGCGAGGTGGACGACCCCGACGACAAGCTCGCCGCCCTTGAGGCGTTCACCAACAAGCTGGTGCCAGGGCGCTGGGCGGAAGCGCGCCAGCCGACCGCGAAAGAGCTGGCCGCTACCTCCATCCTGGCCCTGACCCTCACCGAAGCCTCCGCGAAGATCCGCCGTGGGCCACCGGAGGACGCCGACACGCCGGACGGTGCGCTCAACGTGTGGGCGGGTGTGCTGCCCCTCCAGACCCGCTGGGGCTCCCCGATCCCGGACCCCGAGCTGCGCCCCGGCATACCGCTGCCGGCGAGCGTCCGACATCTGCTCGACGAGGATGCCGCCGACGCCGTGAGCGGGCCAAGCTTGCCCTGAGATCCTCAAGACGTTCGCACTGTTCAGTCAGGAAGGTCGATCATGCGCGGCTGCACGCCGACCCCTCTGTCTCGTGGTGCTGTCCTGGACAGCATGCAGCCCAGAAGCGCGGCCCCTGAGGCGCCTGCGCCTTCGCTGCGCTCTGCGAGCAAAACCGAAGGCCAGCAGGAGCAGCGATCCGGCGTACGGACCCGCAACGGTGGCTGCCTCTGTCCATCGCGTCAGCGTGTTGCTGAACATCGCCGTCGATGGATCTGCTGGATCGATATACACCGTGCTCGAAAACGACGCAGGTGTTGCCACGTTAAGGGTGTAGGTCTGCCCACGGAAGGAGTAGTACGCGATCCCACCGCTCTGTACGTCATGGACCGCCGTTCCGGTCCACTGCAGCATGCTCGGGCTCTGGACCTCAGCGAGAACAAACAGAGAACCCACCATGAAGAGAGCAACCGCGAAACCGGTGAAGGCGCCGGTGTCTTCGAACCAACGACGGACTGTTCTGGTCACTTTGGCCCAAGCGTCGTCAAGCTGCGCTCCGGTCACCTTCACCTCCCCGTGCCACTCCCCATGGTAGGCACAGCCGGCGCTCGGGCACAGGTGGATCCCCTGTCTGTGTAAACTTCGGCGCGTATGACCGGCGGTGGGGCTCGCCGTACCCAACCGTCACCCGCCCTGGGTGACCAACAGTCCCTGCCTGTTGTCCTCGCTGCGCTTTGTGCCTGCGAGCCCGTCCAGGTATGGAGGTCGCACCGGTGCCCGACCAGCACCCCAGCCAAGGCAGCGAAGACACGGACGCCGCAGCCCGCGAGCCGATCGACCCCGACATCGACCTTCGCCCGGCAGGGCTGGGCCGGGGGCGCGATCGCGGCCGAAACGAAGCCACAACTCTGGCCGCCATCTCCGTCGGTGGTGCGCTCGGTGCCGCGGGGCGGTACCTGATCGGAGTAACCTGGCCCACGCCCGCGGGGTCCTTTCCGGTGGGCACCCTGGCCATCAACGTCCTGGGCTGCGCCCTGATCGGTGTCCTGATGGTCCTGATCACCGGGGTATGGAGCAGGCAACGTCTTCTCCGCCCGTTCCTGGGCACCGGCGTCCTCGGGGGGTTCACCACCTTCTCCACCTACACGGTCGACATACAACGGCTCGCGGGCACACATATGGGTACGGCCCTGCTCTACCTCGCTCTCACTCCCATCGGCGCGCTGCTGGCCGTGTGGGCGACGGCAGCGGCAACACGAAGCCTGGTCAACTGGAGGATCCGATGAGACTCACCGGCACCGCGCAACGGCTCACGCTCATCGTCGACAGCCACGAGCGCATAAGTGACTTCCTGCCCCACCTCGAGGAGCTGGTGACCGAGGGACTGGTCATCCTGGACGACTGCGAGGTGATCCGGTACGTCGGCGCGCGTCCGGACGGGGTCGGTGGCGGCCACGCCCCCCGCAACACCCCTGGCCCCGACCGGTGAGCCTGCTGCTGGTCATGGCCGGCGCCGCTGTCGGGGCACCGCTGCGGTACCTGAGCGACCGTGCCATCCAGGCCCGCCACGACACCGTCTTCCCCTGGGGCACACTCACCGTCAACGTGGTCGGCTCGCTGATCCTGGGCCTCCTCACCGGCGCGGTCACCGCCGGCCGCGCCTCCCCCCAGGTCGAGCTGGCCGTCGGCACGGGGTTCTGCGGCGCGCTGACGACGTACTCCGCCTTCTCCTACGAGACGCTGCGCCTGCTCGAGGACGACGCCCGGCTGTACGCCGCCGCCAACGTCGTGGCTAGCATCGTCGGCGGACTTGTTTTCGCTTTCGCGGGCGTGGCCATCGGCCAGGCGATCTGGTCGTAACCAACGGTCCTTGTACGCCGCCGCCCGGATGGCCCTGCCGGTCGCCGCTGCTGATCGGCACCATAGTCAATGACATCCCACAGAAAGGTCGACCCAGATGAGCTTCGAAGTCAGCGCTCTCTTCGCGCTGGAGATCATGGACTCCCGAGGGGACATCCGATGAGTCGGCGCGGAGCCAAAAGCAAGGACATGCTGCCCAAGCTGCCTGCTGGCGGGCTGCGCATCGTGCCGTTGGGCGGGCTGGGGGAGATCGGCCGGAACATGACGGTCTTCGAACACGCCGGCCGCCTGCTGGTTGTCGACTGCGGGGTGCTGTTCCCCGAAGAGCACCAGCCCGGTGTCGACGTGATCCTGCCCGACTTCACCTGGATCCGGGACCGTCTGGACAAGATCGAGGCGATCGTGCTTACCCACGGCCACGAGGACCACATCGGTGGCGTCCCCTACCTGCTGCGCGAGCGACCCGACATACCGCTGATCGGTTCGAAGCTCACGTTGGCCTTCATCAGGGCCAAGCTCAAGGAGCACCGGATCACCCCCAAGACCGTCGAGGTCCGCGAAGGGCAGCGACTGTCGCTGGGTCCGTTCGACGCCGAGTTCATCGCGGTCAACCACTCGATCCCCGACGGCCTCGCCGTGGCGATCCGCACCGCCGCGGGCCTCGTGCTGCACACCGGGGACTTCAAGATGGACCAGTTCCCCCTCGACGGACGCCTGACCGATCTTCGCTCATTCGCGCGCGTCGCCGAAGAGGGCGTGGACCTGTTCATGGTCGACTCCACCAATGCGGAGGTCCCCGGGTTCGTCACCTCGGAGCGCGAGCTGTCCCCGGCCATCGAGGCGGTATTCCGCACCGGTCCCGGTCGCGTCATCGTGTCCAGCTTCGCCAGCCACGTCCACCGGATCCAGCAGGTCCTCGATGCCGCGCACCAGTATCACCGCAAGGTTGCCTTCGTGGGCCGTTCGATGGTCCGCAACATGGGCATCGCCCGCGACCTGGGCTACCTGACCATCCCCAAGGGTCTGGTGATCGACCTCAAAGCCCTGAACAACCTGCCCGCCAACAAGGTCACCCTGGTCTGCACCGGTTCCCAGGGAGAGCCGATGGCAGCGCTCTCACGGATGGCCAGCGGCGACCACGCCATCCGCATCACCGAGGGCGACACCGTCCTGCTCGCCAGCTCTCTGATACCCGGCAACGAGAACGCGATCTACGGGGTGATCAACGAGCTGACCCGGCTGGGTGCGAAGGTGGTCCACAAGGGCAACGCCAAGGTTCACGTCTCCGGACACGCCAGCGCCGGAGAGCTGTCCTACTGCTACAACATCGTCCGACCCGCCAACGTCATGCCCATCCACGGCGAGTGGCGACACCTGCGTGCCAACGCCGACCTGGCCATCCGCACCGGTGTCGACCCGGGCCGGGCGATCATCGCCGAGGACGGATCGGTCATCGACCTCGTGGGCGGCCGGGCAACGATCACCGGGACCGTTCCAGCTGGCCTCGTCTATGTCGACGCCATGACCGTCGGCGGCGCGACCGAGGACTCCCTCAAGGTCCGGAGGAACCTCGCCGAGGAGGGCGTTGTCACCATCGTGGCCATCGTGGACCGGGTCACAGGCAAGCTGACCGAGAAGCCCGACTTCCTCGCGCACGGCTTCGAGCAGGACGACTCCACGTTTGAGACCGCGGTCCCTGTCATTCAGAAGGTCCTCACCACGGCAACCAAAGAAGGGACTGATCCCGAGCAGATCGAGGCGCTGATCAGCCAGGCCGTGGCAACCTGGGCCTTCAGGAAGTACCGGCGCAGCCCGTTGATCATCCCGGTCATCATCGACGCATAGCCGTGGTCTTCCTCCCGGCCGGGCTCACGTGCGCGGTGCGGGTCGGTCCGGACAGTCAGTGGTTGGCGCGGATGGTCGCTGCCTGCGCGTGGGCGTGAACCCGGTGGGTCGGACGGATCTCGACGGCGGTGAACCCCGCGGCGGTGAGCGCGCTGGTGAAGTCGGTCTGGGTCAGGGCCCCGGCGATGCACCCGGTCCACTGGGCCATGTCGGCCTTGGTGGCCTCGTCCATGTCCTCGTCGGCGATGACGTCGGAGAAGGCCAGCCGCCCACCCGGGCGTAGCACCCTCGCCGCTTCGGCCAGCACCACGAACTTGTCGGCGGCCAGGTTGATGACGCAGTTGGAGATCACCACGTCGACGCTGTTGTCCGGCAGGGGGATGTCCTCGAGGTAGCCCTTCAAAAACTCGACGTTGTCCGCCCCGGCCTCGGCGGCGTTTCGTCGGGCCAGCTCGAGCATCTCGTCTGTCATGTCCAACCCGATCACGCGCCCGCCAGGGGCGACCCTGCGTGCGCAGATGAGGACGTCGGCGCCGGCACCTGAGCCCAGGTCGAGGACGACCTCACCGGGGTGCAGGTCCGCCACAGCTGTGGGGACGCCGCAGCCGAGCGAAGCCTCAAGAGCTGCAACCGGTGCGCCCTCGGCGGCGGGGAGCCCGTAGAGCTCGGCACCGAACACGACCTGGCCCTTTTCGTCGGTCGTGCCCACCGGTGCCGAGCCGCAGCACGAGGCCTCGGATGCGCCGGCACGTTCGTCAGTCGTTGCCGTCGAGCCTCCGCCACAGCACGAGGCCTCCGACACGGCGGAATGCTCGTCACTCTTCTCCGAGCAGCCTCCCCCACAGCATGAACCCTCTGACGCATTGTCCCGCTGAAGGTCCACGACAGCCAGCCGGGTGGCCGCCGCGGCATACCGCTGGCGGACCGTCTCGCGGATGTCCTCTGGCGTCTTCATTGTCTTCTTCATCTCTTGTTGGTCGTTGGCGCCGCGGTGTTCAGCCAGCGGTCGGGGATACAGGGCTCTGCTTGGGCAGGAGATCGGTGAGCAGCGCTTCAACGCGGGCTTTGATCTCGTCGCGGATGGGGCGGACGGCCGCGACACCCTTGCCCGCGGGATCCTCCAGATCCCAGTCGAGGTAGCGCTTGCCGGGGAAGATCGGGCAGGCGTCCCCACAGCCCATGGTGATCACCACATCGGAGGCCTGCACGGCGTCGGTGGTCAGGACCTTGGGGGTTTGACCTGAGATGTCGATGCCCACCTCGGCCATCGCGGCCACGGCGGAAGGGTTCACCTGGTCGCCCGGCAGGCTCCCTGCGGAGCGGACCTCGACCTCACCGCCGCTGACGTGGGTGAGGAAGCCGGCGGCCATCTGGGATCGTCCGGCGTTGTGCACGCACACGAACAGGACGCTGGGTCTGTCAGCCATGGGGGTGAGCACCTTTCGAGGAGATCGGGGTGAACCGCTTACGCAGGGCGAGGCTGACGTACACCAGCCCGACCAGGACGGGGACCTCGATGAGCGGGCCGACGACCCCGGCCAGGGCCTGCCCGGACGTCACTCCGAAGGTGGCGATGGCAACCGCGATGGCCAGCTCGAAGTTGTTGCCCGCGGCGGTGAACGCCAACGTCGTCGTCCGTGCGTAGCCCAGTCCCAGACCGGCACCCAGCGCGTAGCCCCCGCCCCACATCACCGCGAAGTAGACGAGCAGCGGGAGGGCGATCCGGGCCACGTCCACGGGGTTGCGCGTGATGGCATCCCCTTGCAGGGCGAACAGGACAACGATGGTGAACAGCAGCCCATACAAAGCAAAGGGGCCGATGCGGGGGATGAATCGTTCCTCGTACCAGGTGCGACCTTTGGCCTTCTCCCCCACCCGTCGGGAGAGGAACCCGGCCAGCAGGGGGATGCCCAGGAAGATGAGAACGCTGCGGGCGATGTCCCACGGGGAGGCGCTGATGCCGCTCTGGTCAAGGCCCAGCCAGCCCGGCAGCACGTTGAGGTAGAACCAGCCGAGGCCGGCGAAGGCGACGACCTGGAAGATCGAGTTCAGGGCGACCAGTACGGCGGCGGCCTCCCGGTCACCGCAGGCCAGGTCGTTCCAGATGATCACCATGGCGATGCAGCGAGCAAGCCCGACGATGATCAGGCCGGTGCGGTACGCCGGAAGGTCGGGCAAAAATACCCAGGCGAGGGTGAACATCAGCGCGGGGCCAAGGACCCAGTTCATCAGCAGTGAGCTGACCAGCAGGCGGCGGTCGCCGGTGACAGAGTCGAGCCGGTCGTAGCGGACCTTGGCCAGCACCGGGTACATCATGACCAGCAGCCCGATCGCGATAGGCAGGCTGATGCCATCGACCTGCACGGCCTGAAGCGCGGTCTCCAGACCAGGCATGACCCGGCCCAACAGCAACCCGGCCAGCATGGCCACCCCGATCCACACCGGCAGGAAACGGTCGAGGGTGGAGAGCTTGGCGACCACGGCGTCCGCCGGGACGGCGGGAGTGGTCACGGGCACCGTCATACCAGCACTGATGAAGCGGCCTTGACGGGTTGGGCCGAGCCGAGGTCGGAGGAGCCCAGTACGGCGGACAGCTGGGCCAGCGCCGAGGGCACCACCCAGTAGTAGACCCAGGTACCACGCCGTTCGCACTCCAGCAGCCCGCTCTCGCGCAGCACCTTGAGGTGGTGGGAGATCGTCGGCTGCGAGAGGTCCAACCCGGCAGAGAGGTCGCACACGCACGCCTCGCCCCCGGCGCTGCTGGCCACCCGGCTGAGCAGCTGCAGCCGCCCCGGGTCGCCCAGGGCCTTGAACATCCTGGCGAGATCACCGGCCCAGTCCTTGTCCAGCGGCTCCCGCACCAGCGGTGTGCAGCACGGTTCGGTCTGCCCTGGCGGAAGGCTCTGATTCACCATGCGTCGATATTGACATCTATCGAACCAAGGCGCAAGTCGGGCTTCAGGAGGTCAGTGACGCCAGGAGCTCGCGCACCTTGGCTGCGGTGGGGACTCGCCCGGACAGGACGACCTTCTCGTCGACGACCAGCCCGGGGGTGGACATGACGCCGTAGCCCATGATGGCGGGGTAGTCGGTGACCTTCTCGAACTGCGCGTCGATGCCCAGGTCGGTGACGGCCTGACGGGTGACGCGCTCGAGGTTGACGCAGTTGGTGCAGCCGGACCCGAGAATCTTGATGATCATCGCAGTCTCTTTTCTTTCGCTGGAGGTGGGGTGGGGGGGTTGTGGCGTCAGGTGACGACGGCGTTGAAGAGGTAGCCCACGGCGATGATTCCGGCGCCGGTGACGGCCACGAACGTGGCGATGAGCTGAGGTTTGAGGACGCGGCGCAACAAGATGAGCTCGGGCAGGCTCAGGGCCACGACGGCCATCATGAAGGCCAGCAGGGTGCCCATCGGCAGGCCCTTGTCGTGCAGGGCCTGCACGAGCGGCATGATGCCGGCGGCGTTCGAATACAGGGGTATGCCGATCAGCACGGCGATCAGCACGGCGAAGGGGTTGCCGGCGCCGGCGTAACGGGTGAAGAAGTCCTCTGGTGCCCAGCCGTGGATGGCTGCGCCCAGGGCGATGCCGACCAGGAGGTAGGGCCAGATCTTGCGCAGGATCATCGCGACCTCCTCGACGCCCATCTGGATCCGGTCCTCCCAGGTCAGCCCGGCGGCGGGGTCGATGATCTGCCCGCCCAGGCGGGTTTCGAAGACGAACGGCTCGACCCACCGCTCGAGCTTGAGCCGGCCCAGGACGAACCCGGCGACGATGGCGATGACCAGGCCCGCAACCACGTACAGCAGGGTCGGGCCGATCCCGAACATCCCGAACAGCAGCCCGATCGCGACCTCGTTGACCAGGGGGCTGGCGATCAGGAAGCTGAGCGTGACCCCGAGCGGGACCCCGGCGGCGACGAAGCCGATGAACGCCGGGACGGCGCTGCACGAGCAGAACGGGGTGACGACCCCGAGGCCGGCGGCCATCACGTTGCCGACGCCCTCGCGTTTGCCGCCGAGCAGCGCCCGGGTGCGTTCCACGCTCATGAAGGAGCGCAGGACGGTCACGGCAAAGATGATCCCGACCAGCAAGAGGGCGATCTTGATCGAGTCCTCGAAGAAGAAGTGCACCCCTGAGCCCAGGCGGCTGGCCGGGGCCAGGCCGGCGACGTCGTAGACGAGCCAGTCCCACAGCGGCCCGTTGACCTCGTAGAGGGCGAACCAGCCAAGCGCTGCAACGCCCAGTCCCACCCACCGCCGGGTCGTTGTGGTGGGGCGCAGTCGCTCGGCAACGCTCATGCCGTCACGGCTACTGGTACGCCAGGAAGGGCCGCCTGCATCCGCTCGGCCGCGTCGTGGGCCAGCGCATAGTCGACCCACCGGCCGCGCCGGCTCGTGGTGACCAGGCCCGTCTCGCGGAGCACCTTCAGGTGGTAGCTCAGCAGGTTCCCCGCGATCGGAATCTGCTCCTGGAGCTTGCACACACACCGCGGCGCCTGCGCCAGCGTGGCCAGCACTGTCCAGCGCACCGGGTCCGCCACCGCCTGCAACACCACCACCGGGTCCACCACCACCGGACCAGTCAGTTCAACGTGGATTGAATCAGTCATGTTTGAACCATACGGCGGGTCCGCGCTCGCGGAGGCGACATGAGTTGCAGATCACGTATTCACGGTGGGTGCGGGGTTTCTTCATCGTTTCTCCATGGTTCCTCGCCGCGACCGCAGCACTCGGGGGCAACGCTGGAGGTATCCCGGTACAACCGGGCAGTTCAGGTAAGGAGCTCGCGATGATGGGTTGGTATGGACGCGGTGGAATGGGTTCAGTCGGATGGCTTGGTATGGGCGTCTTCTGGCTCGTGCTGCTCGGGCTGATCATCTGGCTGGTGGTGCGGCTGCTGCCCGGAAGCGGGAGTGGGACGACCCGGAATACCGGTGAGTCGGCGCTGGAGATTCTCGACCGCCGACTGGCCAGCGGCGAGATCGACACGCAGGCTTGGCAGGCTCAACGGGCTGCTCTCGTGGGCGCCCAGCAAGACAGGAAGTGAAGGCGATGAGACGTTCCCTGATGGTTGGATCGCTGGTAGGAGCGGTGATCGCGCTGGTGGCCTCCGCGGCTGTGGCCGTAGGCGTCGCCGCCAGTCCTTCCTCTGGACGGTCAGGAGGGGACGACTTCGGCCAGGGCGCGGGCATGATGGGCGGCTACGGCGGCCAGGGCCAGGGCATGATGGGCGGCTACGGCGGCCAGGGCGCGGGCGGGTCGAACGGCTCGATGGGCCGGTTGTGGCTGCCCGGTAACGAGGTCGCGGTGTCCTCCATACCAGCGGCTCGGGCCAGGGCGGCGACCGCAGCGCAACCTTCCGGGCTACATCCCGGAGAGGTGATGTGGTTCGACAACGGCTTCTACGTCGAGCTCAAGGACAAGGCCGGCCAGCCGGCAACCGAGGTCATCGTTGATCCAGGTACCGGCTCGGTGAGCCCGGAACCGGGGCCGGCAATGATGTGGAACACCCGCTTCGGGATGATGCGCACCGGTCGCGGTGGCGCCGGATCGGTGGGCTCCGCCAAGGCCCGCGATATCGCCACCTCGTGGCTGGCGGCCAACCGGGCCGGCACCACGGTCCGTACCATCGACGCCTACCCCGGCTACTTCACCCTTGACGTCCAACGCAACGGCGCGGTCACCGGGATGATGTCGGTCAGCTCCGTCACCGGGGCGGTCTGGTACCACACGTGGCACGGGGCGTTCGTCGCGATGCAGGACTCCTGAGCCAAAGCCCAGGCGATCGCGTGGGTGCCTCCAGCACGGGAACTTCGGCTGGCACTTCCCCATCAAGGCCCGGGCTGAGGGTCAGAGTGCTCGGCGGCCTGACGGACGCCAGATCTCTTCGTCCTTGGACGAAATAATTCGACGACCGGGCGATGTTGCACCCGCTGGAGACGCGACCTCGCGCTCCCGTCATGCACGACCCCTCGTATGCCCGAAGGACCCTCATGACCAGCTCCTCCAACGTTGAGCTCGATCCTGTGCTTGAGGGCGAGGCCCGCCCCGCCGCTGCACCCGTCCCCGATCCCACCCGGTGGCGGGCTCTGGGCGTGATCGCGATCGCTCAGCTGATGGTCGTGCTCGACGCGTCCATCGTGAACCTGGCGCTGCCGAGCGCGAAGGCCGCCCTCGGTATCAGCGACGCCAACCAGCAGTGGGTCATCACGGCCTACACGCTCAGCTTCGGCGGGCTGCTGCTGCTCGGCGGACGGATCGCCGACTATGTCGGCCGCAAGCGGGCCTTCATCATCGGCCTCATCGGCTTCGCAGCGGCTTCGGCACTCGGCGGCCTCGCGCCGACCCAGGGTTTTCTGTTTGCCGCCCGTGGTCTGCAGGGCGTCTTCGCTGCCCTGCTGGCTCCCGCCGCCCTGTCCCTGCTCACCGTGACGTTCCATGACCCCAAGGAGCGCGCCAAGGCCTTCGGTGTCTACGGCGCGATATCCGGCGGTGGCGCCGCGATCGGCCTGCTGCTGGGCGGCGTCCTTACCGAGTACCTTTCCTGGCGCTGGTGCCTGCTGGTCAACGCCCCCATCGCGGTCGCCGCCGTGTTCATGGCGATCCGCTGGGTGCACGAGAGCAAGGCCGACGGCGACACCCGCTATGACACCGCCGGCGCCTTCACCGCCACGCTGGGGCTCGTGAGCCTGGTCTACGGCTTCACCAGGGCGGCGCCCAAAGGCCTGAAGGACTCCGCCCACTGGACCGATCCGGGCACGCTGGTCTGGTTCGCCGCCGCGGCGATCCTGTTGACCGCGTTCTTCGTCATCGAGAACCGGGTCTCCAACCCACTGCTGCCGATGCGGGTGCTGCTTGATCGCAACCGTGGCGCGTCATACCTCGTGTCCCTGATCACCGGCATCGGACTGTTCGCGATGTTCCTGTTCCTCGGTTTGTACCTGCAGGTGATCTTGCACTACTCGCCGGTGAAGGCGGGCTTCGCGTTCCTGCCGTTCAGCCTCGGGATCATCCTCGGAGCCGGTGCCGCAGCCCAGCTCCTGCCTCGAGTGGGGCCGAAACCCCTGATCGTGCCCGGTCTGATCGCGGGATCGGTGGGGCTGCTCCTGCTCACCCGGCTCACGCCCGACTCCGCATACGCCACACACGTGCTCCTTCCCATGCTCATCATCAGTGTCGGCATGGCCTTCGTGTTCATCCCGGTCTCATCCACGGCGCTGCATGCAATCGGGCATCATGACGCCGGTGTGGCCAGCGCGATGATCAACACCTCTCAGCAGGTCGGCGGGGCCCTGGGCACCGCACTGCTCAACACCGTCGCGGTGACCGCGTCCGCGGCGTACCTCACCGCGCACGACGCGATAGGGCGAGCAGGTATCCCCGCCGCGCTCACCGAGGGGTATACCCGGGCGTTCGCGGTCGGGGCGGGTTTCCTGTTCGCGGCCGCGCTCGTGGCGCTGTTCATGCTCAAGGTCGGCAAGGAGGCTGTACTCGAGGGAGACGAGGCGCCGGAGGAGGACGAGGTCCGTATGTCCGTGGGGTGACGTTTGTTCAGAGGACCCCGCTACGCCGGTCCGATCACCTGCGCCATAGCCCCATCGGACCAACGCCGGGGCACTCATGCGTCAAGCCGAGGATGGGACCAGGTGCAGTCCTTCCCTTCCGCTCGGTGCGTAGTCGTCAAGCCACATCTGAAAGACAGGCCCTGCGAGAGGACGAGAGATGAGGTATCCCTGGCCGATCTGGCACCCCAAAGCTGTCACGGCCTCCAGCTGGGGGCTCGTCTCGATGCCTTCGGCGACGATTCGCAGATCCAGGTTCGCGCCGAGGGCGGTGATGCTTCGGAACAGAGCAGCCGCATTGCGGGAAGGGTCATCTTCGGTGAGGGCCGTGACGAAGGTCCGGTCGATCTTGAGCTCCGCGACGGGAAGTCGTTGCAGGTAGGACAGGCTGGAGTACCCGGTGCCGAAGTCGTCAAGTGAGAGGCCAATACCAAGGTCGGCAATGTTGGTGAGAACGGTGATGGCTTCCTCCGGATCTTCCATCAGGCTGCTTTCAGTGATCTCCAGGATCAGCCACTCGGGCTTGGCGCCGGTCGCAGCTATGGCCCGTGAAATGTGCGCGATGACCGTTGCGTTCGCCAGGTTTCGGGCGGACAGGTTCACCGCGACCGTGACGGCGTGACCTCGCTGGCGCCACGTGGTGCATTCGATCAGTGCGCTGGTGATGAGGTGAATGGTGAGCTGATCGATCAGTCCGGTGGCTTCCGCGAGGGGTATGAAGCGGTCCGGGGACAGAGTTCCGAGCGTTGGGTGATGCCACCTGACGAGCGCTTCGGCACTGTTCACGGCTCCGGTGGACAGGTCAATCTGGGGTTGGTAGTTGAGCACGAACTGCTGGGGATCTCGTTCGAGTGCTATCCGCAGGTCGGCTACAAGGGCGAGCCGTTCTGCGCGGCCGCTGTCCATGCTGGTTTCGTAGACAGCGACCGAGTCGTTACGTGACTGGGCGACGTACAAGGCCGTATCAGCGCAACGCAACAGGTTCTCGGCGGCCACGGTTGGCGTCGTGGCGATGCCGATGCTGACTTCGGCGGTCAGCAACGCCTCGCCGAACCGGACCGGTGCGAGGATGCGGTTCGCCGCGAGCTGAGCAAAGGCAGTGGCATCGGGGATGCCGTTGGCTCCACCCGAAAGCAGGACCGCAAATTCATCCCCGCCCAACCGGGCTACGGTCGCATTCTCCGGCAGGCACGCCCGCAGTCGTTCAGCGATCACGATGAGCAGCTGATCCCCAACATCGTGGCCGAGGACGTCGTTGACCTCCTTGAATCTGTCCACGTCAAAGAGAAGCATCGCGCAGGATGAGCCGGCACCTTCCAAGGCCCGTATCCGGTGCGTGATGAAGGTGCGATTGGCGAGGCCGGTGAGCGCGTCGTGATTTGCCTCATAGGACAGCTTCTCCATCAGCCGAGCACTGCTCACGGCCACGGCGAAATGGCTGGTGAGGGTCTGCAGCATCTTCAGGTCGTCATCGGTGAAGGTCGCAGTGTCGCCGAGTCTGTCGGTGACGGTGACGGTGCCCATGATGTTGGCGCCGGACTGCAGTGGCACCACGATCGCATCGTCGAGGCTCTTTGAGTCGAGCCACCGTAGGACGGCCACGTCGCGGCCCCGTGTGGCGAGCGTCGGTTCGGCGGACTGCAAGGCCTTCTGCTGAACCCAGTCGGCGGATTGTGATGTGTGGGTGAGGCTGAGCTCGTCGTCCTCTCCAAGTCCGAACAGGAGATAGGTCTCCTGATGGTGATGCTGGCCGTACGCCTTGTCCTCCAGCAGCAGGAGCTCCACGCCACCGGCCCGCAGCGTCTGCCTCATTCGGGCCAAGCTCCGTTTGGCCAGCTGTTCAACCGTCTCTGCGCCAGCCGCTTCGGTGACGAAGTCGTGCACCATCGCCAACGACTGGTGCCTGCGCGACGTGGAGGCGTACGCCCGGTAGATGAGTACCGCGACGTTCACCAACGCCAGGGCCAGGAGATCCCCGACGATCCCTTGGCTTATCAGGATCTGCAACGCCGCAGCGAAAACGGTCGCGAGCACGCTGAGCACCAACGACTGCACCACGACCTCGGCGATATCGCGCTGGCTCAAGGTGCCACCGTGCATACGGATGACCAGCAGGACCAGGACGCTCATCAGCTGGTCCACGAGGGCAATGGCCACCAACAACCCAGTTATGTTCCGCAGGTCCAACACCCCGGCCTGCGGCAGCCAGGAGTGTAGGAGGGTGCCACTGACCGCGGCCTCGAAGCAGTAGGCCGCCGTGTTGTAGATCGTCTTTTCCACGGTGATGCGCTGCCATAACAGCGCAGCCAGGCCCCCGGCCAGACGAGCCAGAACGAGCTCATGCACCGGCAGCAGGAGAATGCCCAGGGCCAGTGGCACACCCGCAAACGTGAGCGAGTGGCACTGACGCCGAAACTCGATGTTGATCAGATTCTGTTCAGCCACGAAGAACGCAACCGCGATCGCGATCACTGTCACCGGTCGCGATATGAGCTGCTTGTCAGCGGAGAGGAACGAATTCACTGCCGCAACAGATGCGATGCTGATCAGAGCGATGCTGAGCAGCACTGTTCGGGTGCGGGCGCTCAGCCACGCCCCGGTCGTCGGCACCCTCACCACGAATCCGAGGACCACCGCGCGGAGGACCACCGTGCGGAGGACCAGCGTGCAGACGACCAGCGTGCAGACGACCAGCGTGCCGAGGACCAGTCCGCGCTGCTCCACCGCGCGGACGACCACCGTGCCGAAGACCAGCGCGCAGAGGACAACCCGCTGTCGTCGGTTGCCCAGCTGTCCCCGGTCAGGGTTGAGCCCATCCATCTGCCACCAGACCAGGCCGTGAGCGACGACGAGGCTTGCCACCATGCTGACGCATCCCAAGGGTTGCCCAGGATGTCGACTTCACCGGAAATCACGTTGCCGTCGGAGTCCACCGGAATTGTTCCACCGCGGGCGGCGTCAAGGGACCCCTGGCCGTTGGCCGGATCGAACGTCTGGACTGCCGCGGACCTCAGCGTGGCACCGGTCGCATCGTTCCTGACGATGTGGCCGGCAAGGTCAAATGCATCGTGCATGTTGATCATGCCCGAGCCGACAGCGTTGGCGTTCCCGTTGGTCACAGCATCGGCAGAGGAGGTCAGTGCGTACTTGACCTGGTCGGGGGTCAGGTTGGGAAAAGCCTGCAACAAGTCAGCTATGGCCCCTGAGACCACCGCGGCTGCCTGGCTGGTGCCGCTGCCCCGGAACAGCCTCCCGCTGACGTCGCCTGACACCAGACCCTGCGGGTTGTTGGCATCCACGTACGACCCGGGGTCGCGCAGGGAGACCAGAGAGGTGCCAGGTGCGATCAGATCAGCATGCCTTCCGGCAGCAACGTTCGAATAGGATGCGGCCACGGTGTGATCGTGGGCCCATCCGTCCAACCGGTTGCGGCTGTCCGCCGCACCAACGGCCAGCACGTACGGGTCGATAGCCGGGTCCGTCAAGCGGCCGGTATCGATTCCGCTGTTCCCCACTGACGTGACCACGACCATGCCGTGCTTCCAGGCATTCTCGACAGCAGCCGCGAGTGGATCGTTCTGATACGCCTGAGCAGAGTCGGTGCCATAGGCCAGGGTGATGACGCGCACGCGGGTCCCATCGGCCATCACGGAGTGCTCGGTCACCCAGTCGAGGGCTGCGATGACCTGACTGACGTCCGTGCTGCCGTCTGTCGTGGCCATCTTGAGCGCCACAATCTTCGCGTCCGGTGCCACGCCCAGCTGAATTGATGCCGGCGCTGTCGGAAGATCAGAAGACGGGTTTGTCGCGCCCCTCCCCGCGATGATGCCTGCCATGAACGTGCCATGACCGAACGTATCCTCATCAGTGAGAACGCCATTGCCTTCGACCGAGAGGTCCGGACCGTACGTGACCTTGATTGGCCCATCCAAGCCACGAACCCGGGTCACACCGGAGTCAATCAAAGCCACGCCCACACCCTGCCCGGTCACATTCCGACCCGCACCGTCGTGCTTGGCCCACACTCCGCGGACCCCGATGGCCCTTCCCACCGTGTAAAGCGAGCCAGGATCCTTTTCGGCGGCGTTCTCGCCGTAGGCGTTCTTGGACACGGTGTCAGCCGTGGGGTCACCCCACTTGCCCCCGCTGAACCCGGAAACGGCTATGTGGTCGCCTTGAACGCCCGTGCTCTGATCGTCAGCTGACCGCTCTACGTTGTCGGGTGTCACTGGGGAGAGCGACCCTGCAGCCAGCACGGCTGCACAAGCCGTTGCCACAAACCCCCAGCGAGTCAAGTGCAAGACCCTTGGGCGGATATCCACTGGAGCTCACCTTTCACCATCTTCTGAATGACAGACCGGCACGGACGCCTCACGCAAAAAAATAGCGGCGAGAGATACCGCGGGGTAAGGGCCTGCTCGATGTCTTGCCTATTCGGCGTACGAGCCTGCCCGTTCAGCCGATGGGACTCAGGGACGATTGGGCCGAAGACGGACAAAGCTGACCCGGACCCGAAAACGCCAAGCACGATGCCAAGAGACCAAAGCCGACGACAAGGGTTCCGGGGCCCGGAAGCGAGATCATGACCAGTCCAAGGAGGATCAGCGATGCGCCGATGACGAAGACTAATCTCAATGACACGAGTGGAGGATCGACCATGCGGCGCAGACATCAGATATCCAGCACCACACATACGGTTGAAATGGCGCAGATGGCCGACATAAACGACGGCCTCCGCGAACGCGAAGGCGCACATGCGATCCGCGCATCAGTGCTCGGTATGCAAGGAGTGAAACTGTCGCCCGGCCGCGATGGTGATGACGACAGCAGCCTACCTGGGGAGGCCTCTATTACAGGGCTCTCCTTCGACGGGCCTCCAGAGTTTCCGTACGTACACGGGCACTTTCGAACCGATCTCAGTGACCATGGCTCGCTCACGGTCGACCTTCACACCGACGCGTTGCGCAAGCTCAGCCACCTTCTGGGCCTTCAGCACGTCTGGGGGTAGGAGCTGTCCGACGCTTTGGCTCTCCTGGCCAACCTCCGATCCTCACCACCACCGACGCTGAGTCAGTCCCTCTGGCATGCCTGCACGTCCGTTCGCTCAGGGCCGACGGCGCTACTGGGGCTTGGCGAGACCCTCGACGACTACGACGTTGGGCAACTTGGTGAGCTCGTTCGGGTTGAGCAGAAGCTTGCTGGAGCGATTGCCGCCACCCATCACCACCCGCGCTTGCTCCATGACCGCACTGTCGACGTAGATCGGCAGATCGCCAATGCCAAATGCTGTGACCCCACCGATCATCATGCCCGTAAGACTGATGGTGGTCTCTTCGTCGGCGAAGGAGAGACGCCTGACTTCGAGCAGCTCGCTGACCTTCTTGTTGACGTCCAACCGGGTTGTGCCGAGCACGACGCATGCGGCGTACTTCGGCGGGGCGACCTTCTTGGAGGCGACGACGATGGTATTTGCCGCCTGCCCAAGGGCGAAACCGTAGTGAGCGCAGAAGGCAGCCGTATCGGCCATGCCGGGATCGCAGGGCAGCACCTCGTACGCCACGTCGTTGCTGAGCATTGCCCGCTGGACGAGCGGATCAAGGGTCGCTTCAGTCATTGGCCGCATCGCTCTCGTCATCTCGCCGGAGGAGATCACTGGTCACCTGCCAAAATCATGCCTTACCAGGATCCACACATACCGTCCAGGACCCCACACACACGCTTCCAGTTCTGGGAACCCACGTTCAGGGACAGTCACCGGGGTGCTCGCATCGACCACACTCGCGCAGGACGCGGGACCCCCCATATACGCTGGCTAGGTGCCTCAAGCTCGACTCATGCGGTACTTGGCTCTGCGCTCGTTTCGGACGCTGCCGCCGGGGGTCCGGCGGATGCTGGTTCGTGCTGGGACCACGTCATACACGGTCGGGTGCCTGGCCGTTGTGGTGCGGGGTCGCGACGTGTTGCTGCTTGAGCAGCCTCACCACGGCGGCTTATCGCTACCCGGGGGACTTCTCGGTCGGGATGAGACACCATCTGAGTGCCTCCGCCGGGAGGTCCGCGAGGAGCTCGGGGTCGACGTCCGCTGCAACGTGGAACCCGACGCGGTAGTGGTGGATGGCCAAGCTCGCCGAGTGGACCTGGTGTTCCTCGTGCGCGACGAGGGCCTCCAGTTCGCCAGCGCAAGCGCCGAGGTGCAAAAGGTGCACTGGCTACCTCGCTCGTCGGCCGTACCTGGCTCGGCTACTGCGGAGGCCCTGCGGTCAGTGCTGGGAGTGGACGAGCGGCCTTGAGAGATCTGGTCGGCATAGTGCTTGCTGCAGGCGAGGGCCGGCGCCTGCGTCCGCTGACGGACGTGCGCCCAAAGGCTCTGTGCCCGATAAACAACACTCCTCTGTTGGACCTTGCGGTTGCCCGGGTAAGGCGGCATGTCGCAGAAGTTGCGGTCAACACCCACCATCTTGCGCGCCAAGTTCAAGCCCACCTGGACGGGACAGGCATCATGGTCTCGGTCGAGACCCCAGATGCCCTGGGCACGGCGGGGGCGCTTGGTGCACTGCGCGAGTGGATCGACGGGCGAGATGTTCTGATCCACAATGCCGATGCCTGGCTGACCGATCCCCTTGATCAACTGGTGCGAGGCTGGGATGGGACGCGTCCGCGGCTGCTGGTTGGGCCAGCCGGCGATGGTCGGGCTGACTTCGGTGATCGACGCTTCGTGGGCGTCAGCCTCCTGCCTGGAACAATCGCGGCATCTTTGCCGGCCAGCCCTCTGGGTCTGTACGAGGCAGTGTGGAGGAGCGCTTGGGCGCGAGGCCAGCTCGAGCTCACAGACGTCGCTGGTCCGGCAATCGACTGCGGAACGGTTGCCGACTACCTGCGTGCCAACCTGAGCGCCAATGGGGGCGCAAGCGTGATTGGGGCAGGGTGCGTCGTGAAGGGCGAGCTGTGCCGGAGCGTGGTCTGGGACGGCTGCACCGTCGAGCCGGGCGAGTGCCTGACGGACGCTGTTCGAGCCACGCCCAGCCTCACGGCCAGAGCCTGAGATCGCTCGCGCAAACTTGATGGCGGTGGCGCCGGGATGAACGGTCCCGTAGCGAACGTCGGTCAGCGACGAACCCCGGTCAACAGCACGCCGACCCGTTCGTGGTCGCCGATCGCTCCCTGATCGCGTAGGACGAGGAGCCCGGCGAGCCCGGACGACCCGGTCGGATCGACGTCGATGTGCGTGGCATCGACGGCAAGCGCGTTCGCCCGCGCCAGCAGGTCCTCGCTCACCACCACCGGGCCACCACCCGAGACCAGCATCCCCTCGACGACCGCCAACCAGTCGTACGTCTCGTCGTCGAGGATCCCGTGCGCGATGCTTGCAGGCTCCTCTTCCCACGGCCACATGAACTCTGAGCGGTGGGTGGCAGCATACGAGAGCGCAGCCCGCACCTCCGGCAACCCGGCACCGGCCGGCAAGCGCGCGGCGACGAGCTCGAACGCGCGCGACAGCGGCCAGGCCCCCGTGGTCTGGACCGCGTGATAGCGCGGAGGCCGAGCGAGCGAACCCAGGAGCGCGGCCTCACCGAGCGCCTCGATGCAGGCGCTCGCCAGGGCGCCGCCACCCACCTGGATCACGAGATGGTCGAGTGGCGGCCCGCCCTTCAGGGCCTGCGCCATCTCGTAGCCGATCGTGAACCCGCTCTCGATCGCGAGTCCGTTCTCGTTGCCCTGGCAGGTGAACGGAAGGGCGCCTTCGGCGAGCGCACGCCGCAGTCGGTGGTATCCCGGGTCGCCCGGGAGTCCCGGCTCGCGGGGGCACACGGTCACCCGCGCGTCGAGATCCTTCAGCCGGGCGAGGACGACGGGATCGGCGTCGACCGGGACAAAAACGTCCAGCACGCGGTGGCCGGCAGCCGCGACGACGGCCGCGGCGAGGGCAGCGTTCCCGCAGCTCGCGATCGCGAGGTGCGGCCGGTGGTCCGGGTCGGTGCGACCCAGTCGCTCGACCACCTCGAGGTGCACCAGCAGCCCGAACAGATGGCGGGCCTTGTGTGAACCGGACACGTTGCCGGTCTCATCCTTGACCCACACCCCGCCGTCCTGCCCGAAACCCAGTCGCTCGCTGAGGACGTCTGCGCGGCCGAACGGCGTGGAGCGGAAGCCGTGGCCGTCCACCTTCGCGACCTGTTCGTCGAGGCGCGCGACGAGGCCGCAGTACTCCGCGTCCTCGATGCCGCCGGCGCAAGCCACATGGTAGGAATGAAACAGGCGACGGTAGCGGATATAGGGATTGGGGTCGCCGTGCTCCTCTTCGCTGGTCGGGAGCTGGACCGCCGACGCGTCCAGGATCCGGCGCAGGACGTGATCGGCGTCGTCGTCGGCCCCGGCACCTGGACAGCGGAAGGGATACGGATCGTCCGGCTCGGGCGACGCACCGCAGCCCGCGCACACGAGTGCGCTGGGCAGGGTGCGAGGCGAGATGCTCACACCGCGTCCAGCGCTCCCGTCCGACCGTTGAACTCATCGATCATCCGGTCCCAGTCGGTCACGATCGTGGGCAGGTCGGCCCAGAACCTGGGGTCCTTGCGGATCCGGAACTCCTCGATCGACATCCCCTGCTGTTCGACCCAGGTGAAGTAGCCGAGGTTGAAGATCCGCTCCCGGTCCTCCCGGCTGAGCTCGAGCAGGTGGTCGGTCGTCGCGCCGAGCAGGTGCTCGCCGAAGACCTCGCCGGCGGCCACTTCGTCGAACCCGCCGGCGAAGTACTTGGCCATCGCCAGGTCGCGTTCACTGCCGTACATCGCCGCACCGTCGGTCGCCACGGTGACGATCACGTCGTCGGGGCCCAGCTCGTAGTACTTGGCGGTCTTGATGGCCGCGAGCACGTTGGCGATGCTCGACAGGCCCATCGACGGCAGGGCGTCCATCGCCTCGCGCGGCACGCTCTGCCGCCCCCCCAGGTACTTGCGACCGACGTCGCTGTTGAACAGGACGCCCAGACGGTCGGTCGCGCGGTCAGAAACCGCCACCACCACGTCGGTCGCCATCACGTTATGGATGAACGGGATGTGCTTGTCGCCGATCCCCTGGATGTTGTGCTCGCCGAACCCGTTGCGGAGCATCGTCGCGCACTCCAGTGCCTCGACCGCCACGGTAAGGGAACCGGCGTGCTCCTTCAGATAGTCGCCGGCGGCGATGGTGCCGGCCGAACCGGTCGCCGAGACGAATGCCCGCAGCCGAAGGCCCGGCTCCTCCTCGCGCATGGAGTTGTACACGTTCAACAGCGCCGACCCCGTCGCGAGGTAGTGGGCGATGTAGTTCCCGAACTCCGAGAACTGGTTGAAGATCACGTTCTCCGGGTCTTCGGCGAGCTCCTTGCACTTGTCGTAGATCTCTCTGACGTTGCTCTCGGTGCCTGGCGTCTTGATGATGTCGGATGGATCGACGACCCAGTCCTCGAGCCAGGCGAAGCGCTCGCGGCTCATGCCCTCCGGCAGCACGGCCACGCCACGGCAGTTCATGATCCGGGAGATCGCCACCCCGCCCCTGCAGTAGTTGCCGGTGGACGGCCAGATCGCGCGGTGGCGGGTCGGGTCGAACTGCCCGGTGATGACCCGTGGCACCAGGCATCCGTAGGCCGCCAGCACCTTGTGCGCGCCGATCATCGGGAACCTGTTGCCAAAGACCACGACGATGCGCGCGTCGACGCCGGTGAGTGACTTCGGGAGAACGACGTGGGCAGGGACCGCCGCGAACCCTCGGCGAGAGTCGTCGTTGTACCAGTTGACCCGGAACAAGTTCAAGGGGTGCGCATCGTCCGGTCCGACCCCGGCCAGCGCCTCGCGAACCTTCGCTGGGACCCGCGAGGGGTTGGCGAGCTGCGAGAACGTCGGGAGCGCGATACGAGCCTGACGAAACCGGCCGACCGTGTTGTCGTAGACGGACTCGTCGACGAGGTCGCTCTCAAGTCCAAGTGCCTGCATGGGGGACTCCTTCGTGTGGGCTACTACGACCGGTGGTCGACCGGTAGGACTTCGAACGCCGGGTGCTTGGCGGCGATCTCGAGGATCTCTGCGTCGCTGGAGTCAGGTCCGACGGCGTCGAAGAACGCGCCGACCTCGATCTTCCACCGCTTCAGGTAGGCGCGCAGCACCGGCGCCTTCTCCTCATCCGACAGCTCGCGACCGCGGAATGCCTCCGTGCGCTGGCCGACCCGCAGCTCGCCGGTCCCGGCGACCCGCAGGTTGCGCACCCACTGGCCTTCGCCCCGCGCCGACACCAGGTAGCGGCGCCCGCGGTGGTCTAGCAAATTCACCGGCGTCGTGCGCCAGGCGCCGCTGGTTCGTCCCCTCACCGCCAGAACGCGCGAGCCGAGAATGCTCACACCATGTCGGGTCAGGAACGCGACGGCTCGATTGAAGACGTTGCGGGTGAACCACCCAGGGGCGCGGTAGTGAGCGGGCACGCGCCCAGTCTGCCCTCACTCCTCCTGGGGCACCTACGCCCGGGTACCTCGCGGCGCAGCACGTCGCCATCCGCGCCGGGGACAGCACGCAGATCAAGCAGCACGTGGGCGGCGTCGGGAACGACGTTGGCTTGCACACCGCTCATGAACAGTCCGACGTTGGCCGTAACCGGGCCGAAACGCTCTGCGTCGGCCAGGTGGCGTGGTCGTGCGGCCCTG
>ENA-OFCI01000410-OFCI01000410.1-metagenomes-genome-assembly--contig:-NODE-410-length-26422-cov-4.854288_pt1 | contig 26422 bp, 23 predicted proteins | sample MGYA00153391_OFCI01 | MGnify analysis MGYA00153391
GGCCCGACGGAGGTCCGCATCAGCGAGACGTCATCGACGCTGGCGCCGCGCGGGCCGAAACCGGTCGAGGTCTTGACGAAGTCCGCGCCCGCATCGCGCACAAGCTGGCTGGCGACATCTTTCTCTTCATCATCCAGGTAGCAGGTCTCAATGATGACTTTCAGCAGCACGCTCTTGGACTCCTCGGTCCGGCCCGGCGCGCGGCACGCCGCCCTGCTGCTCGGGGTCGCCGCCGGGACCGGTTTCGGAGTCGTGGGCGCGCTGCTGAAGCAGGTCGTGGACACCCCGCCCAGCCACCTCGCGCTCAGCTGGCCGCCGTATGCGCTGGTGCTGCTCGGTGCGACCTCCCTCACGCTTGCCCAGGCCGCGTATCAAGCCGGTGACCTCGTGGAATGCTTGCCGGCGCTGACCGTGCTCGAGCCGCTGGTCGCGGTGGCCGTCGGCGCCTCTGCCTTCTCCGAAGCGCTCCAGTCCTCCCCCGCTGCGCGGATCGGCCAGGTGCTCGGGGTGGTGGTGGTGACCGGCTCGGTCATCCGGCTGGTCGCGTTGCAGGCCCGCGCGGACGACCGCGCCATCATCCTGCAGTGACCACCCGCTGGTGACCCGCCGCGTGGTGACCGCCCCCATGACCACCGCCCCTGATGGCCGCCGCGTGGTGAGCGCCCGACGGGTCCTGGCCGGCGTCGCGCTGCTTGCCCTTGCGGCCTGCTCGAGCGGCCCGCAGCCGGTGGCCTCGGGCGTCAGCTCCGGTGCGGCCCCGTCTGCACGGCCCGCAGGCCCCGCGGCCGGCCCGGCGCGCTGGCGCACCGGCGCCAACCTGCCGGTCGCGGTCAGCGAGGTCGGCGTCGCGCTGCTCGGCGACCAGCTGCACGTGCTCGGCGGCTACGTCGCCGGCCGCGCACACTCCACCACCCACCTCGTCCTGGACACCCGCAGCGGTGTGTGGCGTACCGCCGCGCCGCTGCCGGTACCGCTCGACCACATCGGCGCCTTCGCGGTCGCCGGCACCGTGTACGCCGCCGGCGGTTACGGCAGCCTCGGTAAGCCGACCAGCGCGCTGTACGCCTACGACCCGGCAGCCGACCGCTGGACGACGCGCGCCCCGCTGCCGAGTGCCCGCGCCGCCGCGGTGGCCGTCGAGGTCGCCGGGCGGCTGCACCTGATTGGCGGCCGCGCCGCCGGCGGGGACACCGGTGAGCACGACGTCTATGACCCGGCGACCGACCGGTGGAGCACCGCCGCGCCGATGCCGACCGCTCGCGACCACGCCGCGGCCGCCCTCGTCGGCGGTCAGGTGCATGTGGCCGGGGGGCGTCCCGGAAGTCTCGCCAGCCACGAGGTCTACGACCCGGCGACTGACAGCTGGTCGGCCGGCCCGCCGCTGCCCCGCGGGCGCTCCTCGGTCGCCGGGGCCGCACTGGGCGGCCGGTTCGTCGTGCTCGGGGGCGAGGATGCCGCCGAGCAGCAGGTGTACACCGATGTCGAGTCCTTCGACCCCGCCTCCCGCACCTGGAGCCAGCTGCCGCCCCTGCCGGCCGCCCGGCAGGGGATCGGCGCGGCTGTGCTGGGCGACCGGCTGCTGCTCCCGGGCGGCGGTCCGTCCGCCGGGGGCCGGGAGCAAACCGCCGTGCTGCTCGAGCTCTCGCCGCAGCCCTGAGGACGCCGCTGGCAGGCTGTCGCCGTGACCACGACCCCGCCATCACCCCGGCGCCCGCGCATGCAGGAGCTCGACTGGCGGCCGACCGCCCTCGGTGACCTGAGCCTGCGGCGTCGACTCGAGCCGACCCTGCGGGTGGACGTGTACGAGGTGCTGCTCGGTGAGGACTACCTGATGTCGAGCCTGTTCACCGTCGCCGAGGTCGAGCTGGCGCGGCTGGGGTTGGCGGAGCTGCCGGGTAGCGGGCTCGACGTCGTGGTCGGTGGGCTCGGACTCGGCTACACCGCTCGGGCGGTCCTGGAGGACAGCCGGGTCCGCTCGCTCCGGGTCGTGGAGGCGCTCCCCGAGATCATCGAATGGCACGAGAACGGTCTGCTGCCCAGGGCCGATGAGCTCACCGGTGATCCACGCTGTGTCTTCGTGAGGGGTGACTTCTTTGCGATGGCGGCCGGTGAGGACGGGCAGGCCCTGGCGCGTTCCCACGCCATCCTGGTCGACATCGACCACACGCCGCAGCACGTCCTGCACCCCAGCCACGCGGCTTTCTACACCGTCCCGGGCGTGCGCCGACTCGCCGGGCACCTGCACCCCGGTGGCGTGTTCGGCCTGTGGTCCGATGACCCGCCGGACGCCGGCTTCATGATGGTGCTCGACGAGGTCTTCGCCAGCTCCACGGCGCACGTCGTCACGTTCGCCAACCCGCTGACCGGCGGCGAGTCCGCCAACACCGTCTACGTCGCGCGGTTGCCGAACGCCTGAGGCCGCGCTTTGGAGCCCGGCCACCGTGACGTGCCGATGTGGAGCCGGCGCACGACATCGTGCGGGTCAGCGACCCGCATCCGGCAGCCGAAGTTGCGGTGTCGCCCGGATGGCCCGCCCACACTGCCGCTGCTCAGGAGGCCGGGCGAGTCACCCCCGCGCCGGGCGTGGTCTCCTCAGACGGCGTCTCGGCGCCCCTGCGGCTCACGAACGTCACGGCTGAGCGGCGCGCGCGTGCTGTCGACATCCCCGCCGCTGTCGCCTTCGACCTGCCAGGACGCGGGCCCCGCCGGAGATTGTGTGCTTGATCCCCCGTGGGATGCACGATGAAGCACACAAACTCCGTGCCTGACGGTGGTGCGCACGCTCAGCAGGGGCGCGTTGAGGCCGACATTGTGTGCTCGATTTCTTGAGCAAGCACACAATGTCGGAGCGGGACAAGGTTCCGGCGCGGCCGACCGCACCGGGTGGCTGAAGGAAGTCGTGACCGACCCGAGCACCGCGCGGGCCCTGTTGTCCGCCCCGGCACCTGCCTGACGGAGCCGGGGCACCCGGTCACCTCGTCCGCCGGGGTGCCCGAACGCGAGCCGCGGCCTCGGCCGCGCGTGGGCCTACTTCTTGCCGCCCTTCTTGACGTCCTTCTTCTTGACCGCCTTCCGGTCGTTCTTCTTACCGCTCGCGCGCTTGTCCGGCGCCGACGCCTTGGCGGCCTTGCCGTTCCGCGCGCTTGCTGGGTCGGCCGGCTCCGGGACGACCGGCGCAGCGGTCGATGCACGGGCCACCCGGGGGGCCCGAGGGGGCGCCGTTGGTTTCGCCTCCGCCGGCAGCTCACGCTCACCGCTGACGACCGCCTTGAGGACCTGGCCGGCGCGGAAGCGTGGCACTGACGTCGCTGCCAGGCTCACCGGCGCCCCGGTCGCCGGGTTGCGCGCGGAGCGGGCGGCACGATCCACCTTCTCGAACACCCCGAAGCCGGAAAGGGCAACCTTCTCCCCGGCGGCCAGCGACCTCATGATGGTGTCCAGCACAGCCTCCACGGCCGCCCCTGCCGCGCGACGGTCACCGAGCCTCTCGGCGATCGACTCCACCAGTTCGCTCTTGTTCACGCGAGATTCCCTCCACCGGCGGCCCGGGTGCCGCTCGCAGCAAGGTAGGGCACCCAGCGCCTGCGCGGCGCGTATGCGCCGAGAGACATGCCAGCTCTCACTGGCTGCCGACCCGACTCAGGTGGCGCCACACCCAGCACGTGATCCAGGTCCGTCCGGCGTCGCCGGGACGGCACCTGGCGGACCTGGGTCACCTTCGGGGAGGAGCCGCTTTGCTGGTGGGCAGCAGCACGGCGCGCAGCAGTAGCAGCCAGCCCGTCGTGAACAGCACGCTGGCGGTCACGTCGGTCGGCCAGTGCATGCCCCGGTAGAGCCGGCAGAGCAGCACGAACAACGGCAGCAGGACCGCGGCGGCAGCAGCCACGTGTCGCAGCCGGTGCCCCGGGTGGGTCCGGAGCAGGCCCAGCGCAAGACCGCCCCACAGCGCGACGGTGGCGGCGGTGTGACCTGATGGGAAGCTCGACGTCGGAGGCGCCGGGTCCAGGTGCGGGATCGTCGGCCGCATCCGGTGCACGACCAGCGAGGCAAGCACGAACAGGGCTGTCTCACCGGCAACCGCCAGGACCAGGAACATCGGCAGCCCCGGCCCGTGCCCCCGCCAGGCGAGCAGTACGCAGGCGACAGCGGTCAGGGCAATCACGGTGGTGGTGGCCCCCAGCAGGGTGCCGCCCCGGCTGAGCTGGTCCAGCAGGGGGGTGCGGTGGGCAAGGATCGCCCGCTCGAACGCGGTCTCGTCGCGGTGTACGGCGCCGTACGCCAGGACGTGGGTGACCAGCAGTCCGAGCGCGAGCAGCAGGACCTCGACGGCGACGAAGGCGGCCAGGAGCAGAACGGCGAGCGCGGGCCAGCTGCGCGTGCCGGTGAGGGCTGTGCCGCGCCGGTCCAGCTCGCGATGACTGGCCGGGACGAATGCGCTCACGTCCGCGGTCCTGCGGCGGTGGGACGAGTGCCCCGTCCGCGGGTCCGGGGCCGGGAGAGCGCCGCGAGCACCAGGCAGCCGGCAAGCAGCCAGCCGGCGAGAACGTCGGTGGGCCAGTGGACGCCGAGATAGATCCGGGTGAGACCGATCGCGACCGCCCAGAGCAGCGCGACGGCGCACCACAGCGCGCGTAGCCAAGGGCGATCGGTCAGGCGCAGGACGGCCAGGCAGACGATCGCGGCGACCAGCGCCGAGCTGGTCGTGTGACCCGACGGCAGGGCTGCGCCGCCCGCCCGGGCGGCCCAGTCGGCCGCGGCTGGCCGAGGCCTGTTCACGGCGGCGAGCAGCGCCAGCCGGACCAGCTGCCCGGCCGCGAGGGCGACCACAGCCACCGTGCCGGCACGCAACCGCTGCCACGGTCCCCGACGGCCGACCGCGCCGGCCAGCGCAGCGATGAGGTAGGCCGGGACGCCGGTCCCGGTGTCCGTCAGCGCCACCGCGGCGCGTGTGACGTCGGCCTGACGGTGCTCGATCGCCCAACGGTGCAGGGCAAGATCCGGGCCGAGGGGCGCTCCGTGACGGGCCATGACCGCACCGGCGAGCCCGGCCAGCAGTCCGCCCAGGACGAGTGCCCCGATCTGCCGGCGCCTGCGGGAGCCCTGCCGGGCGCCGGCGGGCCGGGCGCCGCGTGCCGTCACGTGGCCGGGCTGCCCACCAGGGCGCGGGTCGAAGCAGCGGGCTCCCTTCAGGTGACCGTCATGCGGGATGTCTAGCGTGGGGCCGGTGAAGCCGACATGAGTCGCCTGCTCGAAGGGATCCTGGGGTTGCCGCCCACCCTTGCCCTGGTGCTGGTCTTCCTGCTGCCCGCTCTGGAGGCCTCGGTCTTCATCGGCGTGGTGGTGCCAGGCGAGATCGGCGTCATCCTGGGCGGCGTGCTGGCCAACCAGGGCAAGCTCCCGCTGGCCGCGGTGCTGGCCGCCGGCATCGCCGGTGCGATCATCGGCGACTCGATCGGCTACCTGGTCGGGGGGCGGTACGGCCACCACCTCCTCGCCCGGCTGCCCAGACGCCTGCTCAAGCCGGAGCACATCACGCGCACCGAGGAGACCATCGGCCGGCTGGGCGGCAAGGCTGTGTTCGTCGGCCGGTTCACCGCCGCGCTGCGCGCGCTGATCCCAGGGATGGCGGGCATGGCCGGCATGTCGTACCGCACGTTCCTGCCCTGGAACGTCCTGGGTGGCGCGAGCTGGGCCGCCGGCTTCATCGTCCTGGGGTACCTGGCCGGCAGCCAGTACAAGCGGGTCGAGCACTACGCCAACTACGTCGGCCTGGGGCTGCTCGCCGCCATCGTGGTTTTCCTGGTCGTCCGGCACCGGCGCGCCACGCAGGACGACGGCCAGGGTGGCCGGGCTGCCGCCCGCTGAGGCTCAAGTTCCAGGCCCAGTCTGGCGAGGACTGCCGCGCATTGTCATGGGCTGTCGGGGAGTAACGTCAGTTTGGCCGAGTGCCTGTGGGCGCCGATGAGGGGTCTTGCTCTGTGACTGCTGTGGTGGACACCGCTCGGATTACGGAACAACCGCCAGGCCAGCCCGACCAGGACCGCCCCACCAGGGATGCCGCCGAGCTGCTGACAGCACTGACGAGCCTGTGCGCCGGCGACTTCGGGGTCCGGCTCGAACCACGGGACGGCCTCATGGGCCAGGTCGTCGAGCGGATCAACACCCTCGGCGCGCTGAACGAGCGGCGGACCCGTGAGCTCGTCCGGGCGAGCCGGGTGATCGGCCGCGAGGGCCGGATGACGGAGCGGCTCGACGAAATCGCCGCCGAGGGCGACTGGAGCACCGGCGCGACCGCCGTGAACTCGCTGATCGACGACCTGGTACGCCCGACGACGGAGGTGGCCCGGGTGCTGGCGGCGGTCGCCGAGGGCGACCTGTCGCAGCAGATGGCGCTGGAGATCGCCGGTCAGCCGGTGAAGGGCGAGTTCCTGCGCATCGGTACGACGGTCAACACCATGGTCGACCAGCTCAGCTCGTTCGCCGACGAGGTCACCAGGGTGGCCCGCGAGGTCGGCACCGAGGGCAAGCTCGGCGGGCAGGCGCAGGTGCGCGGGGTGTCAGGGGTGTGGCGTGACCTCACCGAGTCGGTCAACTCGATGGCCGGCAACCTGACCAGCCAGGTCCGCAACATCGCCCAGGTCACGACCGCGGTCGCCCAGGGCGACCTGTCGCAGAAGATCACCGTTGACGCCCAGGGTGAGATCCTGGAGCTGAAGTCGACGGTCAACACGATGGTCGACCAGCTGAGTTCGTTCGCCGACGAGGTGACCCGCGTCGCCAGGGAGGTCGGCACCGAGGGGCGCCTCGGTGGGCAGGCCCAGGTACGCGGGGTGTCCGGCACCTGGCGCGACCTGACCGACTCGGTCAACTCGATGGCGTCCAACCTGACCGGGCAGGTCCGAAACATCGCGCACGTCGCCACCGCCGTCGCGAAGGGCGACCTGTCGCAGAAGATCACCGTGGACGCGAAGGGCGAGGTGGCGGCGCTCGCGCAGACGATCAACACGATGGTCGACCAGCTGAGCTCGTTCGCCGGTGAGGTCACCCGGGTGGCGCGTGAGGTCGGCACCGAGGGCAAGCTCGGCGGCCAAGCCGCCGTTCCCGGCGTCGGCGGTACCTGGAAGGACCTGACGGACTCGGTCAACTCGATGGCCGGAAACCTGACCAGCCAGGTCCGAAACATCGCCCAGATCGTGACGGCGGTTGCCAGGGGCGACCTGTCGCAGAAGATCACCGTGGACGCGGCCGGTGAGGTGGCCGCCCTCGCCGACACCATCAACAGCCTCACCGACACTTTGCAGCTGTTCGCCGAGCAGGTCACCACGGTCGCCCGCGAGGTCGGTACCGAGGGCAAGCTCGGTGGCCAGGCGGAGGTGCCCGGGGTCGCCGGCACCTGGAAGGACCTGACCGAGAACGTCAACGGCATGGCGGCCAACCTCACCGCGCAGGTCCGCGACATCGCCCAGGTCACCACCGCCGTCGCGCAGGGCGACCTCTCGCAGAAGGTGTCGGTCGACGTCAAGGGCGAGACGCTGGAGCTGAAGTCGACGATCAACACGATGGTCGACCAGCTGAGCTCGTTCGCCGACGAGGTGACCCGGGTGGCCCGCGAGGTCGGCACCGAGGGCAAGCTCGGCGGCCAGGCGCAGGTCAAGGGCGTGTCGGGTACCTGGAAGGACCTGACCGAGAACGTCAACGGGATGGCCGGCAACCTCACCAGCCAGGTCCGCAACATCGCGCAGGTCGCGACCGCGGTGGCCAAGGGCGACCTGTCGCAGAAGATCACTGTCGACGCCAAGGGCGAGATCCTGGAGCTGACGTCCACGGTCAACACGATGGTCGACCAGCTCAGCTCGTTCGCGGACGAGGTGACCCGGGTGGCCCGCGAGGTCGGCACCGAGGGCAAGCTCGGCGGGCAGGCCCAGGTCAAGGGCGTGTCCGGTACCTGGCGCGACCTGACCGAGAACGTCAACAACATGGCCGGCAACTTGACCAGCCAGGTCCGCAACATTGCCCAGGTCACCACGGCGGTAGCCCAGGGCGACCTGTCACAGAAGATCACCGTGGACGCCAAGGGTGAGGTCGCCGCCCTGGCCTGGACCATCAACACCATGGTCGACCAGCTGAGCTCATTCGCCGACGAGGTCACCCGGGTCGCCCGCGAGGTCGGCACCGAGGGACGGCTTGGCGGGCAGGCGCAGGTCAAGGGCGTGTCCGGTACCTGGCGCGACCTCACGGAGAACGTCAACGGGATGGCGGGCAACCTGACCGGCCAGGTGCGCAACATCGCCCAGGTCGCGACGGCGGTGGCCCGTGGTGACCTCTCACAGAAGATCACGGTGAGCGCGCAGGGCGAGGTGCTGGAGCTCAAGAGCACCGTCAACACAATGGTCGACCAGCTGAGCTCGTTCGCCGACGAGGTGACCCGGGTAGCCCGTGAGGTCGGCACCGAGGGCAAGCTCGCCGGCCAGGCCCAGGTCAAGGGGGTCTCCGGCACCTGGCGCGACCTGACCGACTCGGTGAACTTCATGGCCTCCAACCTGACCAGCCAGGTGCGCAACATCGCCTTGGTCACGACGGCAGTGGCCCAGGGCGACCTCTCGCAGAAGATCACCGTCGATGCCCAGGGCGAGATCCTGGACCTCAAGAGCACGGTCAACACGATGGTCGACCAGCTGTCCGCGTTCGCCGCGGAGGTCAGTCGGGTCGCCCGCGAGGTGGGTACCGAAGGCCGCCTCGGCGTTCAAGCCGAGGTCGCAGGCGTCTCGGGCACCTGGCGGCACCTGACCGAGAACGTCAACCAGCTCGCCGGCAACCTCACCACCCAGGTCCGGGCCATCGCGGAGGTCTCGACCGCGGTCACCCGCGGCGACCTGACCCGGAGCATCACCGTGGTGGCCCAGGGTGAGGTCGCCGAGCTGAAGGACAACATCAACCAGATGATCGCGAACCTGCGGTCGACCACCGAGATCAACGCCCAGCAGGACTGGCTGAAGTCCAACCTGGCCCGCATCGGCAGCCGGTTGCAGGGTCAACGAGACCTGCAGGCCGTCACCCAGATGATCATGAGCGAGGTGACCCCGGTCATCCGCGCCCAGCACGGCGCGTTCTTCCTCGCCGAGACCGGCGAGGACGAGACCCTGGTGTTGCGCCGAGCCGCCGGCTACGGCGCGGCCGGCAGTCGCGACGACGTCTTTCGCTTCGGAGAGGGCCTGGTCGGGCAAGCCGCCACCGAGAAGCGACCGATCCGGGTGCCGAACGTGCCGGCGAAGTATCTGCAGATGCGCTCGGGACTGGGGGCGGCCCCGGCCGCAGACCTGTTCATCCTGCCCGTCCTTTTCGAGGAGCAAGTGCTCGGCGTCATCGAGCTGGCGTCCTTCGAGCACTTCGACGAGGTGCACACCGGCTTCCTCGAGCAGCTGGTCGAGACCATCGGCGTGGTTCTGCAGACCATCACGGCGAACATGCGTACCGAGGAGCTGCTCGAGCAGTCCCAGCGCCTGGCCCAGGAGCTGCAGGTGCAGTCGATGGAGCTGCAGCGCACCAACGCCGAGCTCGAGGAAAAGGCCGAGCTGCTCGGCGAGCAGAACCGCAACATCGAGATCAAGAACCGCGAGATCGAGATGGCCCGGCTGGGGTTGGAGGACAAGGCGGCGCAGCTCGCGCTGTCCTCGCAGTACAAATCCGAGTTCCTGGCCAACATGAGCCACGAGCTGCGTACGCCGCTCAACAGCCTGCTCATCCTGGCCAAGCTGCTCGCGGACAACCCGCAGGCCAACCTCACCGAGAAGCAGATCGAGTTTGCCCGCACCATCCACAGCGCGGGCAGCGACCTGCTGTCGCTGATCAACGACATCCTTGACCTGTCGAAGGTCGAGGCGGGAAAGATGGACGTACATCGGGTCCCGGTCGCACTCGCCGAGGTCTGCACCGTCGTGGAGAGCGCCTTCGGCCCACTCGCCGAGCAGCAGGGTCTGGACCTGGTGGTGACGACCGAGCCCGGCCTGCCGATGTCGTTGCTCATCGACGAGCAGCGGCTGCACCAGGTCCTGAAGAACCTGCTGTCGAATGCGCTGAAGTTCACCGAGACGGGCAGCGTCGTCCTGTCGGTCCACCGGGCGCCTGGTGCGCAGCGTTTTGGCGTGCCGACCCTGGACGGCGCCGCGGAGGTCATCGCCTTCAGCGTGACCGACTCCGGGATCGGCGTACCGCCCGACAAGCTCGAGTCGATCTTCGAGGCGTTCCAGCAGGCCGATGGCACCACCAGCCGTAGGTACGGCGGCACCGGCCTGGGGCTGTCGATCTCGCGCGAGATCGCCCGGCTGCTGGGTGGAGCCATCACCGTGCGGAGCCAGACCGGCAGGGGCAGCACCTTCACGCTGTACGTGCCGGGGGTCGGCGCTCCCCCGGACCTGGCGGACGCTGCGCTGCAGGCCAGGCCGACACCGCCCGCGCCGGACGTGTCGATCCTGACCGCTGCGGTGCGCTCGGCAGGCGGGCCGGACCGGCCGATCGGGCCGGACCCGCTGGTCGGCTCCACCGTGCTGATCGTGGACGACGACGTCCGCAACGTGTTCGCGCTGACCAGTGCGTTGGAGCTGTACGGCATGTCGGTGCTGTACGCCGACAACGGGGACGACGGGATCGGGCTCCTGCTCGAGCACAGCCGGGTCGACCTGGTCCTGATGGACGTGATGATGCCGGAGATGGACGGCAACGAGACGACGGCCAAGATTCGGCAGATGCCGCAGTTCGCCGACCTGCCGATCCTGTTCCTGACGGCCAAGGCGATGCCGGGCGACCGTGACAAGAGTCTGGCTGCCGGCGCAAGCGACTACATCACCAAGCCGGTCGACCTGGACCGGCTCCTCGCGCTCATGCGGTCTTGGCTGCTCGGTCCGGACCGGGAGCTGGTGGCCGGTGACTGATCGCGCGCCGGCCAGGATCCTGCTGGTGGATGACCGCCCCGAGAACCTGCTGGCCCTCGAGGCGATCCTGTCCGGGCTCGGCCACCCGCTGGTGCGGGCCGGCTCGGGTGAGCACGCCCTGAAGAGGTTGCTGACAGAGGAGTTCTCGCTGATCCTTTTGGACGTACAGATGCCCGGCATGGACGGTTTCGAGACTGCCGGGCACATCCAGCAGCGTGAGCGCACCCGTGACATCCCCATTCTCTTCCTGACGGCGATCGACGGCGCCGGGCACCAGGCTTTCCGCGGTTATGCGGCCGGCGCCGTCGACTACCTGTCCAAGCCCTTCGATCCCTGGGTCCTGCGCGCGAAGGTCACGGTCTTCACGGAGCTGTACGAACGCCGCCGTGAGCTGTCCCAGCAGGCTGACGACCTGCGCCAAGAGCTGGCCCGGTGGCGGGCGCTCGACGTCACCGGCTCGCTGGATCGGGCCGCGCGCGGGCTGGCGATGGCTCGCACGCTGCTGGGCTCCGAGGGGCCCTCGGACATCCTGGCCATCTTGGACAGCGCTCAGCAGAGCGTCGGCGAGCTGGCAGCTGCCCACGGCGCGGTCGGCGGGCAGTCGGGTGAGCTGCCGGCGCAGCGCGTGCCCGGTCACTCATGACGAGCCTTTCTGACACGGCACTCGTGACCAGCCGAACGACGCTGCCCTGCGACAGCCGATCACCGTCACTGTCGCGACGGGTCGTGGACTCAGCGCTGCGGGCCGTCGGGCTGTTGGACCTGATCGAGACCGCCCTGCTGCTGGTCACCGAGCTCGTCACCAATGCCTACATCCATGCCGGCACCGACATGCAGCTGGATGTGACGACAACAGGACAGGCCTTGACCGTCGAGGTCATCGACGGCAGTGCCGCCGGGCTGCCGCGGGTGGAGCACGCGCCGCCGCCCGACAGCGAAGGCGGCCGCGGGCTGCTGCTGCTCGACGCCCTTGCCAGTGAGTGGGGCACCCGGCACTTCGCCACGGGTAAGGCGGTCTGGTTCCGGCTTGGGCCGGCCGACGTAGCGGCAGAAACGCACCACAGCGCCGGACACCAGGTCTTGGGCCGCGTACCGGCCCTCGCTGTCCAGCCGCGGCTGGACATCGGTTGGTTGACGCGGCTACCCGCCGGCCTTGAGCAGCAGCTGACGACGGGGCAGCTCGTCGCGGAGCTCCTTCAGCGGATGGTTGCCGCCCTGGATCTGCGCGAGGCGTGGGTCTTTGGCCAGTCGCCCGAGGACGAACGAACCTGGCAGCAGCTGAGCGGACAGGGTGGACCGGGAGCGGCCCTGCCCGCAGGGCTGGTGCAGCAGCTCGCGCAGGCTGACGGTTCGGCTGAGCTGCCAGTCGCGGCTGCCACCATGCGGGTGCTGCCCCTGCGCGGACGTTCCGGGGTAGACGGGGCACTCGTTCTGCGCGGCCGACCCGCCGTGTCCGATGACGACGCTGTACTGGCCAGTCTGGTCGGCGACCGCATCGGCGAACTTCTGCGCGAAGACCATCGCCGAGCCCGATCCGAGCGCAGCCGGAGCTCGCTGACGCTGCTGGTCGAGGCCAGTGAGCTGTTCGCCGGCACCCTGAACGTCGGCCACGCGCTGCTCCTCACCGCGCAACTGGTGGTGCCACGGTTCGCCGACTGGTCGAGCCTCAGCCTCACCGGCGAGCATCGCCCGGAGAAGCTGGCGGTGGCGCACCGCGACGAGACCCGGCTAGCGACGCTGCGCAGCGCGCTGTCCGGCCCGGAGTCCGCCACCGCCGTGGCGCGACTGTCCGCTCAGGCCCACCACCGGCCGATGCTCGCGGCCGCGGCAGACCTGCCGGCGGACCTGACCCGCGAGCAGCCCGGGGCGGTGCTGGCCGTCCCGCTCGTCGCGCGCCGCCAGCAGCTCGGGCTGCTGCTGGTCGGCCGTCCCGTCGGCTCGGCGTGGACCCCCGACGACGTCACGCTGTTGGGCGAGCTCGCCGGGCGGGCCGCGCTCGCCATCGACAACGCCAGGCTGTACGAGGAGCGCACCTCGATCGCCGATGCCCTGCAGGCGCTGCTGCTGCCGCCCAGTCTGCCCCGCGTCGCCGGCGTGGACTTCGGCGCGCGTTACACCCCTGCCGGGGCCGGCAACGACGTCGGGGGTGACTTCTACGACGTCTTCCTGCTGCCCGATGACGGCTGGGGCATCGCGATCGGTGACGTCTGTGGCAAAGGCGCCGCCGCTGCGGCGATTACCGGCATGGTCCGCGACGTACTGCGACTGCTTATTCGCGACGGAGCGACGCCGCCGCAGGTGCTACGCCGGCTCAACACCTCGATCCTGGAGCTCGGTGACCGGGGGCGGTTGTGCACCGCCATCGCCGGTACGGTGCGCGCGGCCGGCGGTGGGCTTCGCGTACGGCTGTCCAGCGCCGGTCACCCACCCCCGGTGCTGTTGCGCGCCGCCGGCCAGCCGGGCCTGTTCGGGGGCAATGGCACCCTGCTGGGCGTGGTGCCGGACATCGACGTCGCCGACGACGAGGTGCACCTGGAGCCCGGCGACGCGTTGGTTTTCTACACCGACGGCGTCACCGAGAGCCGGCGCGGCAGCGAGATGTTCGGCGATCAGCACCTGCAGGACTGTCTTCGCGGCGTAGCGGGCTGCCCCGCCGAGGTGATCGCCGGGCGGCTGGAGGAGGCGGTACGTCGCCACTCCGGCGCCGAGTCCCGCGATGACCTTGCCGTCCTGGTGGTCAGCTGCCCGCCCGCTGCGTCGTCCGCTCTCGGCCACCGAAGAACGATTCCCGAACAGCAAGCACCCCAGCGCGAACACCGTTGAGCCGGCGAGGGCGGCACGTTGTCGCCCGCCTTCGCCCCGCGCGGGCCTGCACCTGACACCACCGGCAGACCCGGGCATCCGCACGCCACCGTGCGCGGGCAGGACCCTGTTGATCTGGTCAATCTTGTCGGGCTGACAGGATTCGAACCTGCGGCCTTCCGGCCCCCAGCCGGACGCGCTACCAAGCTGCGCCACAGCCCGTGGTGCTGACTCAGACTAGCCGCTTCGCCATCTGGTCGGATGGCAGGCCGCGCCCGTCAGGCGGCGTACCTCCGTGCGATGACGACCCGAGTCCTCGGGCGGCTCCCTGTCAGTTTCTCCGGGCCAGAGGTGCGTACTCGATCACGAGGAGCCGGGGGAACTCTTGATGTGACCCCCTGCCGGGGGGCGCCAATCCTGGCAGCGCAGGACTACTTACCGCGCTTCTCGCGGACCTTGACACTGACCTCGATCGGCGTACCGGCGAAGCCGAAGTCTTCGCGGAGCTTGCGCTCGAGGAAGCGGCGGTAGCCGGCCTCGAGGAACCCGCTGGTGAACAACACGAACCGCGGCGGCCGGGTGCCGGCCTGGGTCGCGAACAGCACCTTGGGCTGCTTGCCGCTGCGTACCGGCGGGGGGGTCTCGGCGATGACGTCGGCGATCCAGCTGTTCAACCGACCGGTCGAGATCCGGGTCTCCCAGCCCGCCAGGGCGGTACGCATCGCAGGCGCGAGCTTGTCGACGGCACGTCCGGTCAGGGCGCTCACGTTGACCCGTGGGGCCCAGGCGATCCGGGCGAGGTCGCGGTCGATCTCCTTGGCCAGCACGTCGCGGCGGTCCTCGTCGACCAGGTCCCACTTGTTGAAGGCGAGCACGAGGGCACGGCCCGACTCGAGCACGAGGTCGATGATGCGCACGTCCTGCTCGCTGATCACGTCGCTCACATCGAGCACGACGACGGCGACCTCGGCCTTCTCGAGGGCCGCACTGGTGCGAAGAGAGGCGTAGAAGTCGGCACCCTGGGCAAGATTCATGCGACGGCGGATGCCCGCGGTGTCGACGAAGCGCCACACCTTGCCACCGAGTTCGACCTGCTCGTCGACCGGGTCGCGGGTGGTTCCGGCGAGCTCGTTCACGACGACCCGCTCTTCGCCGACGGCCTTGTTGAGCAGGCTGGACTTGCCGACATTCGGGCGACCGAGGATGGCGACGCGACGCGGTCCGCCCACCTCTTCCTTCGCAACGGTCGAGACCTCGGGAAGGATGGTGAGCACGTGGTCGAGCAGGTCGGCGACGCCGCGACCGTGGAGCGCGGAGACCGGCCACGGTTCGCCGAGGCCGAGGCTCCAGAGGCCCGCGGCTTCCGGCTCCTGGCGCGCGTCATCCACCTTGTTGGCAGCGAGGATCACGGGCTTGTTGGTGGAGCGCAACATGCGAACGACGTGCTCGTCGGTGCTGGTGGCGCCCACGTTAGCGTCGACGACGAAGAGCACGGCGTCAGCCAGGTCGATCGCGATCTCGGCCTGGGCGGCGACGGAGGCGTTGATGCCCTTGGCATCCGGCTCCCAGCCGCCGGTGTCGACGAGAGTGAACCGGCGTCCGGCCCACTCGCCCTTGTAGGTGACCCGGTCGCGGGTGACGCCAGGGGTGTCCTGGACGACGGCTTCGCGACGGCCGAGGATGCGGTTGACCAGCGCCGACTTGCCCACGTTGGGGCGGCCGACGATCGCGAGAACGGGAAGGGCCGGCAGATAGGTGACGGCATCCGGATCATCCGACGCGGAGTCGAGGATGTCGCGGTCTTCCTCGTCGAGATTGTAATCCTCGAGGCCCGCACGCAGCGCGTTGGCGCGCATGAGCGCATCGGACTCGTCGAGCACGGCGAGCTTCTCGCTCAGCTTGGGATCGAGATCGCCGTATTCGTCGTGTTCTTGGTCGTTGTTGTCTGGCATGGGGGTTTCCTGGTCTGTGGTCTCGAGAAGGCCGCTACTGGCCTTCTCGACCGACGAAAGCTATGACCGCCTGCACGGTCTGGTCGAAGTCGAGATCTGTTGAATCGAGGGTGGTCACACCCTCGGCGGCGTTCATGAAGTCGACAACCCGAGAGTCCTGGGCATCTCGAGAACTGAGCTTTTCGGCGACGGCCGCAGCCGACTCCGACGGTAACTCAGCGGAACGCCTCGCCATTCTAGCTTCTTCGGATGCCGTGAGCAGCATCCGGGCGTCGGCGTCCGGGCAGACCACGGTCGTGATGTCCCGCCCCTCGGTGATGATGCCCGGTCGTTCGCTGCGGTCGATGACTTCGCGAAACAGGTCGACGAGGTAGGCGCGCACCACCGGAATCCGTGCGACCTGGCTCACGACGGCGGAGATGCGGGGGTCACGGATCGACGCCGTGACATCCACTCCGCCGACCCGCACGAAGTAGTCGTCGGGATCGATGCCGATCTCGTAGTCGAAGGCGGGGAGCGCGGCGATCACGGCGTCGGCATCCGCGGTGTCCACGCCGTTTTCGAGCACGAACCAGGCGAGCGCCCGATAGGCTGCGCCGCTGTCCTGGTAGTCGAAGCCGAGCGCGCGAGCGGATGCCCGGCTCACGCTCGACTTGCCGCTTCCGGCCGGACCGTCGATGGCCACAACCACGCGGCCACTCCTGTCGGGTGTGCTCTTCATGCGCCGACCTGCGCGATGCGCCAGCCTCGCGCCTCGAGGTCGGCAACGAGACCGGCCTCCGCCTCGGGAACCACGGAGATCTCAGCGAGTCCGATCTGTTGCCCCGGCGAGTGCTCGAGCCTCAGGTCTTCCATATTCACTCCGATGTGTCCGATCTCGGTGAGCAGGCGTGCCAACTCCCCCGGCCTGTCGTCGACCATCACGATGATCTGGTGGAAGCGTCGATCCTGGCCGTGCTTGCCCGGGATGCGGGACACTCCGGTAGTGCCGCCGGCGAGCAACTCGGCGAGGGTACGCCGTGCTCCGGGCAGTTCGGGTGCGCCGAGAGTATCGATGGCCCGGTCGAGGTCGGCGCGGTACTCCCGCAGCACGGCAGTGACCGCAGGGGCATTCGCTCCGAGGATCTGCACCCACAGCTCGGCATCGCTCGAGGCGATCCGGGTGGTGTCACGCAATCCCTGCCCGGAGAGGGACAGTGCTGATTCGGTGCCTCCGATGAGTCGCCGGGCCAACAGCGAGGCGATCACCTGCGGCACGTGGGAGACCAGAGCGACGCTGGTGTCGTGCTGCTCGGCTGTCATGATCACCGGAACCGCGCCGAGGTCGAGCACGAGGTCTTCGATGACTCCGACCTGCGCCGCCGGCATTCCGTCCTGCGGCGTGATCACCCAGGGTCGCCCGAGAAAAAGGTCGCCACGGGCCGAGATCGGTCCGCCGCGTTCGCGACCGGCGAGCGGATGCGAGCCGACATAGCGGTCCACGTCGGCACCCGCGGCGCGCACCCCTGCCAGCACAGCCACCTTGACGCTCGAGACATCCGTCACCAGGGCATCCGGGAAGGCCGCAAGTTCATCGGCGATCACCCGCGCCGTCACATCCGGTGGCACGGCCACCACGACGAGGCGCGGATTGTCGGTATCGCGAGCGGCTCGACCGGCTCCGTAGTCGATCGCGAGGCTGAGGTTCGCTGGCGAGGAGTCGTGCACGATCACCTCCACTCCGAGGGCGCGAAGGCCGAGACCGACGCTCGCACCGAGCAGGCCGGTGCCGACCACGCGTACCTGGCCGATCATGCGGCTTCCATTCATCTTCGGGGGTCCGTAGCTTCTATTGGGCGAGGTCGAGTCGAAGCGCGATCGCGCCCCGAAGGTAAGTGTGGACGATGTATTTGCGCGGCGTATCGGTCTCGACGAGGGCCATCAGGCGGATGACGCGCGGCATCGACCCCGCGACAGCCATCTCCACCGCGCACATCAGTGGCACGTCGCCGAGCCCGAGTTCGCGGGCCGCAAGGGCGGGGAACTCGCTCGTGATATCCGGCGTCGCGGTGAACATCACCGAGATGAGCGCGTCCGTATCGATCTCGTTGGCGTGGAGCGTCTTCGACAGCAGCTCGGCGGTGGAATGCATCACCTCCACCCGGTCGTCGCGATCGAGCTGGATTGCCCCGCGGATAGCGCGCACGGCCATCAGTCGCCCGTGCCTTCTGCGTCGCTCTCATCGGAACCGGATATCGCGTCCCGCGAGATCGTCAGCAGCGCGCCGAGCTCGGCCTTGCTGAGGTCGCGGATGTCACCGGCCGCGAGCGATCCGAGGTGCAGCGGGCCGAACTGGCGCCGCACAAGGTCGATCACCGGATGACCCACCTCCTCGAGCATCCGTCGCACGATGCGGTTGCGCCCGGAGTGAAGGGTGATCTCCACGATCGTCTCGCGAGCGCCGGCCTGGCCAACGATGCGCGCCTTGTCGGCCGCGATCGGGCCGTCTTCGAGGTCGATGCCGCTGGTGAGTCGGGCGACCGTCTGGGGGGACACCCGGCCCTCGACCTTGGCGATATAGGTCTTCATCACCCCGAACGATGGATGCGCGAGCACGTGGGCAAGCTCGCCGTCGTTAGTGAGGATGAGCAGGCCGGAAGTCTGGGCATCCAGTCGGCCCACGTTGAAGAGCCGCTCGTCGAAGCGGGAGACGAAGCGCTGGAGGTCGGGGCGCCCCCGATCGTCCTGAAGCGAAGAGACGATTCCGACGGGCTTGTTGAGCATGAGGTAACGGCGCGAGGTGTCGAGCTGGATGGCGACGCCGTCGACCGAGACGAGATCAGCCGGGAGCACGCGACGGCCAAGCTCCGTGACGACCTCGCCGTTCACCTCGACCCGGCCAGCCTCGATCATGTTCTCCGAGACACGACGTGATGCCACGCCGGCCGCGGCCATGAGCTTCTGCAGGCGCACGCCGTCGTCGGAGGCGGGTGTTGGCGCCGATGCGGATCCAGAGGAATTATCAGAGGACATCGGCGAAGCCCTCCGATCCGTCGGAGAGCAGCGGCGAGATCGCCGGAAGTTCGTCGATCGAGTTGATTCCCAATTGGGTGAGGGTCAGGTCGGTCGTGGCGTAGTGGATGGCGCCGGTCTCGCTTTCGGTGAACGCCTCGGTGATGAGGCCGCGGCCGAGAAGCGTGCGCACCACCGAATCCACGTTCACCGCCCGGATCGACGCAATGGCACCTCGACTGATCGGCTGCTTGTACGCAATTACCGCGAGCGTCTCGAGCGCCGCCTGCGAGAGTCGTGTCGGATTCTGGGTGAGCACGAAGTCGCGTACGACGTCGTCATATTCACCGCGCACGTAGATGCGCCATCCGCCGCCCACCTCGCGCAGCTCGAAGCCGCGACGGATGCCACCGCCAGCGCCGATGCCCTGGCCGTCGAAGTCGGCGACAAGCCGCTCAATCGACTGCCGCACCGCAGCGACGGGAACGCTCAGCGCCGTGGCGAGCGAGATGAGGGTCTGCGGCTCGTCTGCGATCATCAGGATCGCTTCGAGACTGCGCTCGACATCCAGCGCAGTCTTCACGCTCTCGGGGGTCGTGTCCAACATGTCAATTTCCATAGTCTGATCCCAGGGTCGCGAGGTCTTCTTCCGACCAGTGTTCGGCAGTCCAGCGCACGGTGAGCTCGCCGAGTGGTTCGAGCTGTTCAAAGGCGAGCGATGCCCCGCGATAGAGCTCAAGGATGGCGAGAAAGCGTGCCACGATGACGCCCTTCTGCTCGACGCCGGCGATGAGTTGGCGAAACGTCATCGGCTCGCCCCGGCGCAGGAGCGCAACGACATGCGCCGCCTGCTCCCGGATGCTGACCAGCGGCGCGTGCAGGTGGTCGAGGCCAACGGTCGGCACCTCGCGCGGGGCGAATGCCAGTGCAGCCAGGGCCGCGAAGTCCTCCAGGCTGACCGTCCAGACGAGCTCGGGAGTCTGCGTGCGAAACTTCTCCTCGAGACGCACAGCGCGCACATGACGTGTGGATTCCGAGTCGAACCGGGCAGAGAACCAGGCTGTCACTTCCTTGAAGGCCCGGTATTGCAGCAGACGCGCGAACAGGAGGTCACGCGCTTCGAGCAGCGCCACGTCCTCGGCATCCACCAGCTCACCCTGGGGCAGGAGGCCGGCCACTTTGAGGTCGAGGAGTGTCGCGGCCACGACGAGGAACTCGGTCGCCTGGTCGAGTTCCGTGTTCGTGTCGAGTTGCTTGAGGTAGGCGATGAACTCACCTGTGACGATACTGAGTGAGATCTCGGTGATGTCGAGCTCGTGCTTGCCAATGAGCGAGAGCAAGAGGTCGAAGGGACCGCTGAAGTTGCTGAGGCTCACCGAGAAGCCGGCAGCATCCGGGTTCTCCGCCGGAGCGAGCACCTCGTCAGGCGACCGTTCTCCCTTGGGCGACCGTGTTCTCCCAGGCGCCGCTGCGCTCCTAGGCGACCGCGCCACGGGCGATCAACTCTCTGGCCAACTGGCGGTACGCAACAGCGGCCTGGTGGTCGGGAGCGAACTGGGTGATCGGGGTGCCGGAGACGCTCGCATCCGGGAACTTCACGGTGCGGCCGATGACGGTCTCGAAGACGCGGTCGCCGAAGGTCTCGACCACTCGCTCGAGCACCTCGCGGGAATGCAGCGTGCGCGAGTCGTACATGGTGGCGAGGATGCCGTCGAGCTGCAGGGCGGGGTTGAGGCGATCCTTGACCTTCTCGATGGTCTCCACGAGCAGCGCGACTCCGCGAAGGGCGAAGAACTCGCATTCAAGCGGGATCAGTACCCCGTGGGCGGCGGTGAGCGCGTTGACGGTGAGCAGGCCGAGGGAGGGCTGGCAGTCGATGAGGATCACGTCGTACTCGCCGCTCACCTGGCGGAGCACCCGCGCGAGAATTTGCTCGCGAGCCACCTCATTCACGAGGTGCACCTCCGCCGCAGAGAGGTCGATGTTGGCTGGGATCACGTCGAGACCGGGCGTCGAAGTCGTGCGGATCGTCTCATGGGCGTCCTTCACGGTTCCGAGCATGAGGTCGTAGATATTCGACCCCTCGTGACTCGGTACGCCGAGACCAGCGGACAGCGCTCCTTGCGGATCGAAGTCGACGGCGAGAACGCGGCGACCGTATCCGGCAAGCGATGCGCCGAGGCTGATCGCGGTCGTGGTCTTACCGACGCCACCCTTTTGATTGCAGAGAGCGATGATGCGGGCGGGACCGGGCTTCGCCAGTGGTTTCGGCTCGGCAAAGACGCTGATGGGGCGGCCGGTCGGGCCGTTGACGACACGTTCGAAACCGGGGAGCGCCTCAGCCGATTTGTCCCGCTTCGCTGTCATCCCGACATTCCTCACCCTTGGTCACCGGCCGCTGCCGACTGGTGACGATTCTACCGATGCGCGTCATTGCGGCCGATTCGACCCGCCTCCCTCACCCCAAAACGCAGGAGATTCGCCACCGAAATGGTCCTTCGGCGGCAGAACCCCCTTTTCGTGGCGAATCTCCTGCGTTTTCGAAGAAGTGCCAGCGGCGGGCGGTGCTCAGCGAGCGCGCGGGTGGGCGGTCGTGTACATATCCCGGAGGGTGTCTGCGGTCACCAGCGTGTAGATCTGCGTCGTTGCGACGGATGAGTGACCGAGCAGTTCCTGCACCACGCGCACGTCCGCGCCGCCCGCGAGCAGGTGCGTGGCGAACGAGTGCCGGAAGGTGTGCGGCGAAATCTCGAAGCCGAGCTTCGCCTGCTCTGCCCGGGCGCGGATGATGAGCCACGCGTTCTGCCGAGAGACACGCTGGCCGCGGATGCCGAGGAATAGTGCGGGGGTCGCCCTGCCGCGGGTGGAGAGCATCGGCCGCGCCCGCACCAGGTAGCTGTCGATGGCGGCCTGCGCATAGGAGCCGAGCGGCACGATCCGCTGCTTGCCTCCCTTGCCGAACAGCCGCACGACATCCACAGCCGCCCCCTCGGTGCCGATCACGTCGTCCACATTGAGGTCGACGGCTTCGGAGATACGAGCACCGGTGGCGTACAGCAACTCCAGCAGGGCGTGGTCGCGAAGGGACTGCAGATCGTCGCCCGCCGCGGCGTCCAGCACTGCTGCCATCTGCTCGATCGTGATGGCCTTCGGCAGCCGACTCGCGAGCTTCGGCGGAGTCACGTCGGCTGCGACATCCACATCGACCATCCCCTCATCGAGCAGGAAGCGGTGCAGGCTACGCACACTGGACAACATCCGAGCCATCGAGGATGCCGTGAGCGGCTTCTCACTTCGGATGCGCAGGTGTTGCGCAAAGGCCGAGACGTCGGCGAGGGAAATGCCCTCCGGGGTCGTGACCTGCCGGGTCTCGAGCAGCCGCCGGTAGGCCGCGAGGTCACGCCGATAGGCCGCCACCGTGTTCGCCGACAGCCCGCGCTCGATCGAAACGTGCCGGAGATACCGGTCGACGGCCCCCTCAAGTGAAGAGCTGTCAGTCACGGCCGCGGAGTTTCGGATGGCGCGGCCAGGGTGCGTCGGCCGGTCCAAGACTCGCCCAGCCCCCGGCTCGCGAGGCCTGGGCCGTCAGCACGGCAATGGAGAGGATCGAATTGCCTATCGTGCGAGCGAGCACCGCGGCGACGACCTCGTCGAGCGGCACCCAGCGCTTCTCGATCTCTGATTCCTCGCCGGTTCGCTCGAAGATTTCGCCCGAGGCGCTCAATCCGCGAGCCAGGTAGATGCGAATCGCCTCATTGCTGCCGCCGGGGGTCGAATAGAAGTCGCTCAACAGATTCCACTCGCCGGCCACGACATCCGCCTCTTCGGCGAGCTCACGCTGTGCTCCGAGGACCGGCGCTTCCCCATCGATGTCGAGCAGCCCGGCCGGAATCTCCCACTCTCGCGCGCCGATGGCGTGGCGATACTGGCGGATCAGCAGCACCCGATCCTGCTCATCAAGAGCGAGAACCGCAACCGCACCGGTGTGGTCGACGTATTCCCGGGTGATGGTCTCGACCGGCTCCGCATCGCCGTATTCGAACACGTCACGACGGATGTCCCACACGATTCCGCCGTAGACGACCTCGCTCGACCTCAGGGTAACCGGCGATACCTCGTCGGCAAGCACTGGGTCGGCGAGCACCTCATGCGGCTGCTCTGCGCTTGTCTGCCGCTCTGCGCTTGTCTGCCGCTCTGCGCTTGTCTGCCGCTCTGGCGCGCTCACGCGTCCTGCACCGTGAACAGCCGCGTCGCCTCCTGGCGCTCGAGCGCCGCACCGACGAGTCCCTGGAAGAGCGGATGTGCGCGGTTGGGCCGCGATCGCAGCTCCGGGTGCGCCTGCGTTCCCACGTAGTACGGGTGCACGTCTCTCGGGAGTTCCACGAATTCGACCAGGTGTCGGTCCGGGGAGACACCGGAGAAGTCGAGTCCCGCCGCGGCGATCTGCCCGCGAAAGGCATTGTTGACCTCATATCGGTGACGATGACGCTCTTCGACGCGGCCGGAGTCATAGACATCCGCGACGATCGAGCCGGCGGCGAGGTCTGCCGGGTAGAGACCGAGGCGCATGGTGCCCCCGAGGTCTCCCCCCGCGATGATGTCCACCTGTTCGGCCATGGTCGCGATCACGGGGAATTCGGTCTCCGGGTCGAATTCCGACGAGGATGCCCCGGTGAGACCGACAACGTTGCGCGCGTACTCGATCACCATGCACTGCAGTCCGAGGCAGAGTCCGAGCGCCGGGATGCCGTTCTCGCGCGCGAACTTGAGCGCCCCGAGCTTGCCCTCGATTCCGCGCACACCGAATCCTCCCGGCACGCAGATTCCGTCGACGTCCGACAGCAGCCGCGCGGCCCCCTCTGGCGTCTCGCACTCGTCAGACGGGATCCAGCGGATGAGCACCTTTGTCTGCTGGGCGAAACCGCCGGCGCGCAGCGCTTCGGTCACAGACAAATAGGCGTCCGGCAGGTCGATGTACTTGCCGACGAGTCCGATCGTGACCTCGTGCTTGGGCTGGTGCACCGCCGTAAGCAGATCTCGCCAACCAGACCAGTCCACGTCGTCGGCTTCGAGCCCGAAGTGGTTGATGATGTACGCATCGAGTCCCTGGTCATGCAGCATGGTCGGGATATCGTAAATCGACGGCACGTCGATCGCGTTGACGACGGCCTGTTCGTCCACGTCGCACATCAGCGCGATCTTGCGCTTGTTGGACTCGGAGACCGGACGGTCGGAGCGGAGCACCAGGGCATCCGGCTGGATACCGATCGAGCGCAGCGCCGCAACCGAATGCTGGGTCGGTTTCGTCTTCTGCTCACCCGAGGCTCCCAAGTACGGCACCAGAGACACGTGCACGAAGAAGACATTGTTTCGGCCGAGTTCGTGGCGCACCTGCCGCGCGGCCTCGAGGAATGGCAGGGATTCGATGTCGCCGACGGTGCCGCCGACCTCGGTGATGATCACATCCGGCTTGCCAGAGCTCAAATTTTCGCTGTCGCTCGCCTGCAGCCGCATCCGCCGCTTGATCTCGTCGGTGATATGCGGGATGACCTGCACCGTGTCGCCGAGATACTCACCGCGGCGCTCCTTCGCGATCACGGTCGAGTAGATCTGGCCGGTGGTGACGTTAGCGGCCTGGTTGAGATTGATGTCGAGAAATCGCTCGTAGTGGCCGATGTCGAGGTCGGTCTCCGCCCCGTCATCGGTGACAAAGACCTCACCGTGTTGGAAGGGGTTCATGGTGCCCGGATCCACGTTGAGGTAGGGATCGAGCTTTTGCATGACGACACGGAGGCCCCGAGCCGTGAGAAGGTTGCCGAGACTGGCTGCCGTGAGTCCCTTACCGAGACTCGAAACGACCCCACCCGTGACAAAAATATGCTTGGTTACGTCCGCGTTTTGTTTGTCGACCACGGGGTTACAGCTTACCGGAGGGTCTCTGCCGAAAACGGACCGGGGCTTGCCCCAGTTCAGGCAATCTCAGGCCCCTGCGGTGCCCAGTTGCACCCTCAGCGAATCCACCCGCGTCGCGATGATCTCGCTCGCGGTCCACCGGGCCTGCAGTCGCTCGAGCATGGCGTTCAGTTCGGTCACAGCGAGGCCGGGGGTGAGGGTGAGGTGCACGAGCAGTTCGGGGCCTTCGAGACGGGCATCCGGGTCCCCTGGCTCGAGGCTCACGGATTCCACGGTGGGTTCGAACGCGGCCGAATTACGGAATTGGCCCAGAATTTCGGGGTCGAGATAACTCGGGATCCACCTCTGGGATTGTGCGATCGCCCAGAGCGCTGGGCGACGGATGGCGAACTCCGTCGGCGAAGTTGGGTCGAGCACCACGAGCTCCGTGCCCTCGCTCGCGGCGGCTAATGCAACCCGCACGGCGTTCGCCGGCACCGGCCGCGCCAGCGGCTTCCAGCGCCGCATAGCGTCGACCGAGCTGAAGACAGGCATGACGTTGCGACCGTCCGGGCCGGACACCGTGACGATCGACAGCTCCGCACTCTTGTCTCCGGTGTGATGGTGTGCATCGATCCCCGATTCGCCAAGGTGAGCCACGAGCGGGATCAGCAGTCGCGAGTTCCGGATGGCATTGATGACTTCGGCCTCCCCGACTCCGGCCGCCCCGACTTCCCCGTCTCGGAACAGGACTTCCCCGTCTCGGAACAGGTGGAGAGCACGGATCAGGGCGGCGGGAGCCGAGCCATCGTCGGCGGAGGCCGGATGGTGCTCGAACTGGCGCCCCTCCCAGGGCACGCCAGCGGAATCGGACACGGTGCTCTCGACGCGCTCAGTCGGACGCGACCGAGAGCGCCTCGGTGAGAGTGAAGGCCTTCGCATACAGCGCTTTGCCCACGATTGCCCCCTCGATACCGAGCGGCACGAGAGCGCGCAGCGCCGCGATGTCCTCAAGATTCGAGATACCACCGGATGCCACGACCGGTCGGTCGGTGCGCTCGGCGACCGATCGCAGGAGCTCGAGGTTCGGGCCCTGAAGAGTGCCGTCCTTGGTGACATCCGTCACAACGTAACGCGCGCAACCGGCCGTCTCGAGGCGGTCGAGAACCTCGAACAGGTCTCCGCCCTCCTCTGTCCAGCCCCGCGCTGCGAGGGTCGTGCCGCGCACATCGAGGCCCACCGCAATGAGTTCACCGAACCTGGCAATCACGCGGGCGGCCCAGTCCGGGTTTTCCAGCGCCGCCGTTCCGAGGTTGATGCGCGTGGCGCCCGTCTCGAGCGCGGCCTCCAGGCTCGCGTCATCGCGGATGCCGCCCGATAACTCGATGAGGGCGTCCCCACCAACCCGCTTGATCACCGAACGGATCACATCATGGTTATTGCCACGACCGAACGCCGCGTCGAGGTCGACGAGATGGATCCACTCGGCTCCCTGCGCGGTCCAGTCGCCTGCGGCATCCACCGGGTCGCCGTAGCTCGTCTCACTGCCGGCCTCCCCCCTGGTCAGGCGCACGGCCAAGCCGTCGGCGACGTCGATGGCCGGCAACAGCACGAGTTGGGGGGTGCGGGCGAGATCGCTCATCGGGTCTTTTCTGTTCGTCACGAAAGCTCGGGAAGTTCTACAGGGATTTGAGCCAGTTCGAGAGTAACCGGATGCCCGGCTCCCCCGATTTCTCGGGGTGAAATTGAGTGGCGCTCAGCGGTCCGTTCTCCACTGCGGCCAGGAATCTGGTTCCGTGCTCTGCCCAGGTGAGCTTCGGCTGGGGGAACGGAGCCGTGACGTCGAGACTCCACTCG
>ENA-OFCI01000411-OFCI01000411.1-metagenomes-genome-assembly--contig:-NODE-411-length-26422-cov-3.298783_pt1 | contig 26422 bp, 26 predicted proteins | sample MGYA00153391_OFCI01 | MGnify analysis MGYA00153391
ACGCCAGCACGTGGTCGAGCCCGCCGTAGCCGATGTCGTAGGCCCAGCCGTCGCCGCCGACGATCCACACTGTCTTCTCGACCAGCTCGTCGGCCAGACTGCGCAGGTGCCGGACGGCCGAAGCCCGATCGCCGGCCAAGTCGTCACGAAGCGCGGAGTCGAGCCCGGTCTTCAGGAGCTCGACCCGCTCTCGCTGGGCCGCGATACCGGCTTCGTCGCCTTGTTCGGCGCTCAGCACGGCATCTGCAAGATCGGTACCGATCAGATCAGCGAGCTGCAAGACATAGCGGCGGGCCTCACTGTGCTGCTTCTCCCAGCCCAGGCGCAGTCCCAGACCGAACTCCGCGTTGTCCTCGAACAACGAGTTCGCCCAGGCAGGACCGCGGCCGTCGGCATTGCGGGTGAAGGGGGTCGTCGGCAGGTTGCCACCGAAGATCGAGGAGCACCCGGTCGCGTTGGCGATGATCATCCGGTCGCCGAAGAGCTGGGTCAGCGTCTTGATGTACGGCGTCTCACCGCAGCCTGAACACGCTCCCGAGAACTCGAAGAGCGGCTGGAGCTGAGACACGCCCTTGACGGTGTCGTGGCGCACCTTGGTCCGGTCGATCTCCGGGATCGTGAGGAAATGCTCGTAGTTCGTCCGAAGCTCGTCACGATGGTCCAGAGCGGCGACGAGGTCGAGTGACCTGTGGCTCGGGTCGGTCTTCGAGACCGCCGGGCAGACGTCGACGCAGATCCCGCAGCCGGTGCAGTCGTCGGCGGCGATGGTGATGCTGAGCAGGTGGTCGGGCAGGTCCCGCGACTTGAACTCCTTGGACTGGAACCCCTCGGGCGCGCCCTCGAGCTGCTCCTTCGGGAAGATCTTGATCCGAAGCGCCGTGTGCGGGCAGGTGATGGCGCACTTTCCACAGTCGGTGCAGAGGCCCGGGTCCCAGATCGGTAGGTCCTGGGCGATCGACCGCTTCTCCCACTGAGCAGTATCCGTCGGCCACGTGCCATCAGCCGGCATGGCGCTGACCGGCAGCAGGTCACCCTCGCCGCGCATCAGATGCGCGGTCACCTTGGTGACGAAGTCAGGCGCGTTGCTCGGCAGCGGCGGCATCCGGTGAAGGGCACTGGTCGCCTCGGCCGGCAGCTTGACCTGGGTCAGCTCGCTGAGCGCGCGGTCGACGGCGGTGAAGTTGCGCTCGACGACCTTGCGTCCCTTCTTGCCGTACGTCTTCTCGATCCCGGCCTTGATCCGTGGAATAACCTCTTCCACCGGCAGAACGCCGGAGAGCTTGAAGAAACACGGCTGCATGATGGTGTTGATCCGCGCCCCGAGTCCGAGCTCCTTGGCCAGCCGGTGCGCGTCGATCACGTAGAGCCGCAGGTCCTTGTCGATGAGCTGCTGCTGCACCTCGACGGGCAGCTGGTCCCACACCTGGTCGTCAGGATAAGGCGAGTTCAGCAGGATCGTCCCGCCGGGTTTGGCCAGCTCGAGCACCTTCATCGTTCGAAGGAGCGAGAACTGGTGAACGCCGATCACGTCGGCCTGCTCGACCAGGTACGTCGAGCGGATCTCCTCGTGGCCGAACCGAAGGTGCGAGACGGTAACTCCGCCGGACTTCTTCGAGTCCAGTACGAAGTAGCCCTGGACGAACTGGTCCGTGCCGTCTCCGATGATCTTGATCGAGTTCTTGCTCGCGCCAACGGTGCCGTCGGAGCCGAGGCCAAGGAAGACCGCAGAGACCGCCTTGCTCGGCACAGCGAAGTCAGGGTCCGGCTCGAGCGAAAGGTGGGTGACGTCGTCCACGATGCCGACCGTGAAGCGGCGCTTCGGACTTTCGCGCGTGAGCTCAGTAAAGACACCCGCCACCATGGGTGGCGTGAACTCCTTGCTCGACAACCCGTAGCGGCCACCGATCAGGGTCTTCACGGTGCGGCCCCCGTCGAACATCGCACTGTCCATCAGCGAAGTGGCCACGTCGAGGTGAAGCGGTTCGGCCGTCGCTCCCGGTTCCTTGAGACGGTCGAGGACGGCGATGTGCTGGGCGCTTTCGGGAAGGGCCGCGAGGAAGGCCTCCACGGGGAACGGCCGGTAGAGCCTGATGGTCAGGTAGCCGACCTTCTCACCGCGGGCGACGAGGGCGTCCACAGTCTCTTGCACCGCGCCGGCCCCCGAGCCCATGATCACGATGACGCGCTCGGCGTCAGGAGCGCCGTGGTACTCGACGAGGTTGTACTGCCGCCCGGTGTGCTCGGCGAACTCGTTCATCGTGTTCTGAACGATCCGGGGAACGGCGTCATGGAACGGGTTGCAGGCCTCCCGGGCCTGGAAGAAGACATCGGGGTTCTGCGCGGTACCGCGCAGGGTCGGGGCGTCGGGGGTGAGCCCGCGCATCCGGTGCTCCAGAACGAGGTCGTCAGGCAGCATTGCGCGCATCACGTCGTCACCGATGACCCGGATCTTGTTGATCTCGTGCGAAGTGCGGAACCCGTCGAAGAAGTGCAAGAACGGAACCCGAGCGTGCATGGTGGCGACGTGGGAGATCAGGGCGAAGTCCTGCGCCTCCTGCACCGACGAGGAGCAGAGCATTGCCCACCCCGTCATCCGCGCGCTCATGACGTCAGAGTGATCGCCGAAGATCGACAAGGCGTGGGTGGCCAACGTGCGCGCCGCGACGTGGATCACGCACGGCGTCAGCTCGCCGGCGATCTTGTACATGTTGGGCAGCATCAGGAGCAGACCCTGGGACGATGTGAAGGTCGTGCCAAGAGCGCCTTTCTGTACGGCGCCGTGCAGCGCTCCGGCCGCTCCGGCCTCGGACTGCATCTCGACGACCTCGGGAACTGAGCCCCAGAGGTTGGTCCGTCCGGCGGCGCTCCAGGAGTCGGCATGCTCGCCCATGGTCGAGGCGGGGGTGATCGGATAGATCGCGATCACCTCGCTGCAGGCATGTGCGACCCGGGCAGCTGCCTCGTTTCCGTCGACGCACTCCCAGGTCATGTCTTGTACCTCGCCTGGTACGTCGCGGGTCATTCAAGCCTCCGAAATTGGTCCTGAAACACGTGCTGCAAACGTTACGGAAGACTTCCTCGGTCGCACAGGGCACAAGGTCCCGCGCCGCTCCTGCTGTCGCCCTGCGGCTGTATGACGGCGGGTTGGTTTGGGGCCTTGAGGTCTCCAGCGTGGATGGCTTCGCATGGCAGACTGCTGGCGTGGTCCTGGCCTTGGCGTGCGCGCTCTTCGCAGCTCTGGCCTACGGAAGCGCATCGGTGTTGCAGTCCGTGGGGGCGCGCAGGGCCGACCCCAGCGCGGGTCTCGATCCCCGCCTCCTGGTGCGCCTCGCGCGTTCGGCTCCCTATGTGTCCGGCGTCGCCCTCGATCTGGCCGCCTTCGTCGCATCGCTCGTGGCCCTCAGGATGCTGCCCCTGTTTCTGGTCCAGGCAGCCGTTGCCTCGAGCATCGGGGTCACGGCCGTCCTCGCGGCTGCCATCGGCGCCCGGTTGGTGCGTCGTGACATCGTCTCGCTGACTGTCCTGGGCGCCGGGTTGCTGCTGTTGGCCATCTCGGCCCAGCCCGACGCAGGGACGCCGTTGACGCTGGAGGTCCGCTGGGGACTGCTTGCCTCGGTGTTGGTGCTGGGAGCTGCCGGCGCGGTCGTCGCCAGGCGTGCCGGGCGTTCGAGCGGGCCCGCCCTTGCCGTCCTCGCGGGACTGGCCTTTACCGTCGTCGCAGTCGCCGCCCGAAGCCTGAGGGTGCCCAGTCCGCTCTGGCAAGGTCTCTCGGATCCCGGCTTGTGGTCCATCCTTGCTCTGGGCGCGCTGGGGATGTTGCTGTTCACCACTGCTCTCCAACGCGGCTCCGTGACCAGCACGACTGCGCTCATGTTCGCCGTCGAGACCGTTGTTCCCGCGGCGATTGGTCTGGGCTTCCTCGGAGATGCGACGCGCCCCGGGTATGCCGCGGTGGCGGCAGCTGGGTTCGTCCTCACCATCGCAGGGACGGTTGGCCTGGCGACCCATGACCTGACCACGGCGAAGGTCGAGGTCGGCGAGCAGTAGCATCCACGAAATAGGAACAGAGTTCGCACCGTCCAAGGAGATGTCGCATGGCCTCACCCAGCCCCGGATACTCGATCACCGTCCGCGTCGAGGTGCCCGCGGTTGCGACGGCAACGACCGCGCTGACCACTGCGGTGGGCTCGGCGGGTGGAGCACTCACCGCCCTTGACGTCGTCGAGAGCCAGACGACCCGCATGGTGGTCGACGTCACCTGCGACACCTCGGACGAGGAGCACGCTGACCTGATCACCAAGGCCATCACCGAGATCCCGGGCGCCGTTGTGCGCAAGGTGAGTGATCGCACCTTCCTGATGCATCTCGGCGGCAAGATCGAGGTCACTCCCAAGGTGCCGTTGAAGCACCGCGACGACCTGTCCCGCGCCTACACCCCCGGGGTAGCCCGTGTCTGCCTGGCCATCGTCGCACACCCCGAGGATGCCCGGCGGCTGACCATCAAGCGCAACACGGTGGCCGTTGTGACCGACGGCTCGGCGGTGTTGGGCCTGGGCAACATCGGTGCGGCTGCGGCGCTGCCTGTGATGGAGGGCAAGGCTGCACTGTTCAAGCAGTTCGGCGGCGTCGACGCCTGGCCGGTGTGCCTGGACACCCAGGACACCGACGCCCTGGTGGAGATCGTTCGCGCGATCGCCCCCGTCTACGGCGGCATCAACCTGGAGGACATCTCTGCGCCGCGTTGCTTCGAGATCGAAGCCCGGCTACGCGAGCTCCTGGACATCCCCGTGTTCCACGACGACCAGCACGGCACGGCCATCGTGGTGCTCGCCGCGCTGACCAACGCCCTGCGAGTCGTCGACAAGAAGATAGAGGACGTGCGCATCGTGGTGTCGGGCGTCGGTGCCGCCGGGCAGGCGATTATCCGGCTCCTGCTGGCCCAAGGTGCCGGCGAGATCATCGGGTGCGGCCGGGGAGGGGCCGTCCATGCCGGACAGGAAGGCATGGACCAGTTCCGCCAATGGATCGCCGACAACACCAATAGCGCGAAGCTGGATGGCTCACTCAAGGACGTCCTGGCTGGGGCTGACGTGTTCATCGGCGTCTCGGCTCCCGACCTGCTGACCGGCGAGGACATCGCGACCATGGCCGACAAGTCGATCGTCTTCGCACTAGCCAACCCCGTTCCTGAGGTGGACGCCCTCGCGGCAAGCGAGCACGCTGCCGTGGTCGCCACGGGACGCTCGGACTACCCGAACCAGATCAACAACGTTCTCGTCTTTCCCGGGTTCTTCCGCGGACTGCTCGATGCAGGGGTCTCGGACATCAGTGACGACATGCTGATCGCCGCGGCAACGGCGATAGCCGACTCCGTCAAGGCCGAAGAGCTCAACCCCACCTACATCGTCCCCAGCGTGTTCGACGCGAGCGTGGCCCCCGCCGTCGCCGCAGCGGTGCGCGCCGTGGCCGCAGCGAAGAGCCATAAGCCGGACGACACCACCCGGGGATGAGCCTTTCGCCGAGATGGCTGCCAAAGGCTCCTCGGTGCCGAACACCACGTTTCCCATGGCACACCGCCTCGATCAGCGAAGGGTGTAGCTCAGCTGGCGCGGCGGCCGCGGGCACTGCGGCGCTTGAGAGAGCGCCGTTCATCCTCAGACAGACCGCCCCACACGCCAAAATCCTGCCCAGACTCCATGGCCCATTCCAGGCAAGTCTCAACGACCTTGCAACGACCGCAGACCGCCTTTGCCTCCTCGATCTGAAGGAGAGCCGGGCCGGTGTTCCCAATCGGGAAGAACAGCTCCGGATCTTCATCCAGGCAGGCAGCGCGATTGCGCCAAGTCATCATTGATTGGGCTCCTTTGGATCGAGGTCTGGGAGGTCTGCGTCATATGAGTCAGCTCAGTCGGCGCGTCCGTCGTGTGACTGGACCAACAGGGCCAACTTCAAAGTCAACGCCAAGGCCAAGGCCAAGGTCAACGCCCACATCATGAGAGTCACGTCACAAGGAAACCGGATCAGATGGCGCGGGCCGGCAGTGTTGCGGCGCTGGACCGTCAGCTCCCCCGGAAGGCCGTCGGTGTGGCCTGCCGTACTTGCTGCGGGCCCGTTGGCGGATCGAGAACATGTTCAAATACGCCGCCGTCCACAACCGCATCGACGCGTTGGCCGGCTAGGGGATGGACATCGGCCCCGACACCCGCAACGTCACCAACCCGGCCCGGACCGCCGCCCGCAAAACCCTCGCAACCGCCCAAGACGAGCTCGCCACCGTCGAACGCGCCCTACCCCAGTTCGTGAACGGCCCCAGGACTCCGAAACAGAAGAACGCCGCGCTACCGGGCTGGGTTGCGGTGGTGGGCGCGTTTGAGGGGCCATGTGGATCTCTTGGCCTTGATGACCCTTGGTGAGCCCCGTGAAGTTCGAGTCACTTACGACTTTTGCCAGGCCCGGCCTACGATAGGCTACGCCGGTGAAGAGGATGAATGTAGTGTGGAGAAGCCGGTCTAAGCTTAAGATCATTCAATTGGCACCCATCCTCGCAATCCTGGCGCTTATGAGTTGGGCGCTCGCTTCACCCGTGGGATCCAGCCCAGACGACGACTTTCACCTTGCGAGCATTTGGTGCGCGGCGGGGGATAACGCGAATGAGTGTCGAACCGTTGGAGATAAGACCAAACGGGCAGTACCTGAGGCACTAACAAGATCAGCCTGCTTCAGATATAAGCCTGAGCAGAGTGCCGCTTGTCAAGGCAAAAATTTCGATGCCGGGCAGAGCGGCTTGGTCACTACCTCAAGAGGGAATTTTTCGGGCTCTTACCCTCCGCTCTATTACCTGACGATGAATCTCTTCGTCACTTCAAAGATTGACGTGTCGGTCGTCCTGATGAGATTCGTCAATATTCTGCTTGTCGTCGGGCTGTTCACCGTTCTCTACATGCTTCTACCCGTCAATCGACGACCGTCGCTTGTGTGGGGGTTGACAATATCTGTCGTGCCGCTAGGCCTATTTGTGGTCGCTTCAATCAATCCAAGCGCGTGGGCAATCATATCTGCTGGCACCCTCTGGATCTCACTCGTTGGATACTTCGAGTCCTCAGGTGCCAAGAAGGCTGGTCTAGGCGCAATTGCGGCATTGTCTACGGTCCTTGGTGCGGGTGCCCGCGCAGACGCAGCCGTGTACGCGGTAATAGCCATCGGCGCGGTTGTGCTGCTGACGGCGCGTCTGAACCGACGCTGGATCATGTCTGCGCTCCTGCCGTTCGCACTGGCAGTCACGGCAGCAGTCTTGTTCTTCACGACTCGGCAGTCATCAGTTGGCCTATCTGGGATGCCCATCGGGAGTGGCGCCCCCAGCCAAGCCCTCAGCTGGCGGGACCTTTTTCTCGCGAATTCCCTCAACGTGCCATCTTTATGGGTGGGTGTCTTCGGGACGTGGGGGCTGGGCTGGCTGGATACCGCCGTGCCGGCCGTTGTTTGGGTCGGCAGCTTCGGCTGCTTCGCAGCCCTTGCCTTTGCAGGTCTGGTGTCGCACTCAACTCGAAAGTTGCTGGCCCTGACAATGACCCTGGGTTCCTTATGGCTTATCCCGACATATGTTTCGGTACAATCAGGCGTCATCGGCGGACCTCAAGTTCAGCCACGCTATATTCTTCCGCTTATCATTCTTTTCGGCGGCATTGCTTTATTTCATGTCGGGGGGGAAAGCCTGAGACTGTCGAAGTTACAAGTAGTGGCGCTCGTCTCAACGTTGTCTGTTGCTAACGCGTTCGCGCTTCATTTCAACATGCGGCGGTACACCACAGGTGTAGGTGGAAAAAGTCGGAACCTTAATACAGCCAACGAATGGTGGTGGAGCATCCCGGTCTCACCTGCGAGTGTCTGGGTAGTGGGGTCGTTGTCCTTCGCGGCGTTCCTCATGATCATCGCGATGGCAACACTGTTTACCCGGCCCCAGGACCAGGGCTTTGAACATGGTGCCATAGTTCCTGTGCGGTCAGGGGCGCGTCTTGATTTCGTGGCGCAGGATGAGGTCGTTGCCGGGGCAACGGGTTTGGGCAAGGGTCAGGTGCGCACAAAGCTGCTCGATGGCGGCGGTGGGCCGCCCGGTCGGCAGTGGGTCAAGCTGGCTTGGTGGGCTCGGAACGGACAGTGACTTTCGCCTGATTCGCGCCATCCACCCAACTCCAGACCATGGGCTGCAACGTCACCGGCCCGAAGAAGATCCTGCGCCGTGGTGCCGAGATCATCGACAGTGCCCGAATGATGCGCGGGAATCGCATTGACGACGAAGGTCTCTCCGTCAACTGGGGCGATCTGATGAAGCACCAGCATGGCACGCACGGATGCCTAGCCCAGGCAGTCGCGAGCAACGTTGGAGGAGCCCAGTTCTGGCGCTCGCGGGCTCGGGGCCAACCGTCCCGAAACGTATCGCTCATCCACGGGGCCGGCGCCGCTGTCGGCTTACCGGTGCACCCCCTTGCGCCACGCGCTGTAGGAGGTGAGGCGCTGGTCGGTGGGACGGGCCAGCCATGGCCACGGGTACAGGTGCGCGATCGCTACGGACGCTGAGTGGCGCGCGAAGCCCGGCACCGGGGCGAAGGTGACGGCGAGCGACGTCCCGGCCAGTTCCTCCGGCACGCGGCCGAGGCGGACGTCCACCTCGCGTCGTCCGGCCAGGTCGGCAAGGCACTCGGCGAGGAACACGAGGCGCTTGCCGGACAGGCGCAGCGAGCGCAGCAGCGGTTCGTCGAACACGAAGACCACAGGCAGGTCCGGGTGCGCGGCGAGCGCGGGGTCACCGTCGCCCAGCGACTCGGCCGTGAGCCAAACAGCCGCCGGCTCGCCCTCGTGGATCACGGCTTCCGGCCCGGCTCCCGGCTCCCCGGCGCCCACTTCCATAGAGCGTGGGCTCGTTGAGATGGGGGGGCCCGGTTTCGCATCGGGCCAGACCTGGATGGGGCAGTCGTCGCGCAGCGGACACGAGCGGCACAACTGTGGCGCGCGCTTCTCGACCTGCCAACGGCTGAAGCCGTAGGGCTTGCCGGTGCCGGTGCCTACGGTCCACTGCCAGCCCAGGCGGTTGGCAGCGCGCGAGCCATCGAGTAGGTGCCGGAAGAAGTCGTCCTCTCCCTCCCGCCAGCCGCGGCCGTGCCGGACGGTCCAGTGCGAGGCCCACCACATGCGCGTCTGATTCACCAGCCAGCCGTCGTTCTCCAGTTCGCCGCGCAGCAACGAGGTGCAGGACATCTGGTCGCTCCACTCCAGTGAAGTCGGCGGTTGCGGCGGGTGGTTCCGGACCCGCTGCGGGCGTAGAGGTGGCGCGCGAACTCCTGCCACAACAGCTCGTCGCGGTAGCGGCTTCGGTCCGACGCCGGGGCGTCGGCCACGGCGTCCCACACGTCCGACAGACTCAGGAGCCCGTGACGGATGTAGGGCGACATCCGGCTGGCGCCCCGCTGGTGCTCGGGCAGCACCGTCGAGCGCGAGCGCGCGTACCCGGTGACGTCGAGCATCGCAAGCGCGGCGTCGGCCGCAGCCTGCCCGCCCCGGTGCCCGCCAGCCCGGACACCGTCCGGCCCCTCGAGGCTCACATGGCCCAAGTGGGCGATGACCCAGGCGAGGACCGCCTCGATGTCGTCGACGTCTGGCAGCGGTGGGAGCGAGGGCACCCCTCTACCATGCCAGCCGCACCTAGCCGTCATGACTGAGACCCGAACGGCGGCCTGTGGTGGACACCGCCGCACGCGCCGATGAGCACGGCGTAGGTCCCATCACCTTCCGCGCGGTCCGGCCAAGACGTGACGCGACGTCGAGCAGACGGTGACCCCGTGTCCACCATCGACTCATCGAAGGATGACCCAGTTGAGCTCACAAGCCGATCCTCTTCGGCCACGACCGCCCGGGGCAGCCCGGTCCTCATGCCCTTGGCTGCGCCCCCTGCCAGTAGGTGCGCTATCATCCGCTATCTATATGGAGGTGTGGCTGCATGACCGATGTCCTCGTCCGGGACGTACCCGAAGAAGTGATTGCCGCGCTCGACTCCCGTGCATCTCGCCTAGGACTCTCTCGCAGCGAGTACCTACGTCGACGGCTGGCTCAGGAAGCCCTGAGCGGTCCGCAGCCGGTGACGGTGGAGCACCTCACCGTTTTTGCCGAAACCTTCGCCGACCTCGCAGCCGCTGAGATCATGAAGGGTGCGTGGGAGTGACCAGCTGGCTCATCGACACCTCTGCCCTTGTTCGCCTGGCCATCTCTCCCGACGCTGGCGTGTGGGCCGACCGGATCGAGCGGGGACTGGTCCGCATCAGCACAGTGACGCGGCTGGAGGTTGGCTACTCCGCGAAATCGGGTCCCGATCTACGCGCTGCCGCGCGTCGACCGCCCCTCGCGTCAATGCCGGTCGAGTACCAAACCCCGGCGATCGAGGATCGCGCCGTCGAAGTGCAGATGCTGCTCGCCGACCTGGGGCTCCACCGTGCACCCTCTGTCTCCGACCTCATCGTCGCCGCCACGGCAGAGCTGGCCGGGCTCACCGTCGTACACCTTGACAAGGACTTCGACCTCATCGCCGAGGTCACCGGACAACCGACGGAGCGCCTTGCCGGGGGATGACGCGTCCCGTTGAGCGATCGTCCCGCGGACACCGAAATTGGCTCAGATTCGCCGCTGTACTTCTGTCCGCCGACGACTTCGACACCCTTCAGGACACGATCGCCGTGCTATCCGATCCGAAGCTGTTGTCCGCCCATCGCGGACAAGGGCCATCATCGACGCCGTCTCAGTCCTCCCAAGGACTCTGTAAGGACTGAGACGGCCCCCTGACGGTTCCGCTGCAGGTCAGAGCCTTAAGAGGCTCAGGCCGCTTTCTTGGTCTCCCAGAAGATCTCGGCGATCTCATCGATCTTGGCCAACAGCTGGTCGGCCACGCCAACGTCCCAGGAGGCCTTCGTGCCACCGGCGCCAGCGAGCTTGGTGGCCTCGTTGAACAGGGTGTTCAGCTGCGGGTACTTCTCGAAGTGTGCCGGCTTGAAGTAGTCGGTCCACAACACCCACAGGTGGTGCTTGACCAGGTCGGATCTTTCTTCCTTGATGAGAAGGGCGCGCGCCTTGAAGTCGGCGTCGCCGGAGGCTGCGGCTTTGACCATGCAGGCCTTCACCGACTCCGCCTCGATCTTGGCCTGGGCGGGGTCGTAGACACCGCAGGGCAGGTCGCAGTGGGCGCTGACGTGAATCGGAGCGGCAAACAGACGCGAGAACATTGGAAGGTCCCTTCGACGAGTGTTCGGGGTGTGCCGGCAAATCTACCCCGCGGGGTCAGCGCCCGCGACCAGGCATTCGCAAACGTGGCCAGCTGATGTTCGGCGCAGGCAGGCGCAGGATCACCCGAGCCCGTATGCCGTCGGGCGGGATCGCGCCCACGGCCCAGGAGTCCAGGCCCTCGCGGGGGTTGTCCCGCGCGACCCACCACCCGTCGGAGCCATCCGGGTCGCGGCTCGAGAGACGCTTGACTGCCAACGGGCGCGGAGCGCCTGCCGGGTCGTCCGGGAGGCGGACTATGGCGAGCTTCCCGCGGCGCGGACGCGCGCCGTACAGCACGAGCAGGCGGTCGCCCTCATGCAGGGTCGGCTCCATCGAGCGACCGTGCACGAGGACGATCCCTAGCTTTCGCAAAGCTATTCGGCCTCTTCGAGATCCTGCGTCTTCTTGGCCAGGACTACTTCCTCCAGTGTGGTCGGGACGTGCTCGACCGCACGGTGCTCGGACTGCATCCTCCGAAGGAATGACCTCGTGCGGTCATGCTGCGGGTTGTTGATCACCGAGGTGGGTTCGCCCTGCTCGACGACTACCCCGCCATCCATGAATACGACGTGGTCGGCGACCTCGCGGGCGAAGCTCATCTCGTGGGTCACCACGATCATGGTCATGCCGTCGTTGGCAAGCTCTCGCATGACGGCCAGAACCTCACCGACCAGCTCTGGGTCAAGTGCTGAGGTGGGCTCGTCAAAAAGCATCAGCTTGGGTTGCATCGCCAGGGCTCGCGCGATGGCGACCCGCTGCTGCTGACCGCCGGAGAGCTGGGCGGGATAGGCAGCGGGTTTGTCAGCCAGGCCGACTCGCTCCAGCAGGGCGACCGCGCGCTCTTTCGCCTTAGCCTTGCTCTCGCCCTTGACCTGGATCGGCGCCTCCATGATGTTCTCGAGGGCGGTCTTATGAGGAAAGAGGTTGAACCGCTGGAAGACCATGCCGATCTCGCGGCGTTGCATGGCGATGGCCTTGTTGGTGAGGCGGTGCAGGGTCCCTGCCCGGTCCGTGTAGCCCATCAGCTCACCGTCGACCCAGATGCGGCCGCCGTCGATGGTCTCGAGCTGGTTGATGCAGCGCAGGAAGGTCGTCTTGCCCGATCCGGAGGGGCCAAGCAAACACACGACCTGGCCCTTGCGGACGTCGAGGTCGATGCCCTTGAGGACCTGGTTGCCGTGGAAGGCTTTCATGATATTCACGGCGTGGACCAACGGCATGCTGGCGGTGGGATCCGGTGTGGCAGCAGACATCACGCACCACCCATCCCGGCGCCACGGGCGAACCGCTTGTTCTTGGGCTTTGGCTGGCCAAAACCTCGACCGAAGTGCTGCTCGAGGTAGTACTGGCCGACCATGAGGACACTGCACACGATGAGGTACCAGGCGGTCGAGGCGACCAGGCCGGGCATGATCTTGAAGATGCGGTTGCCGATGGCAAGGGACTGGTAGTTCAGCTCCTGGGCGATGGGGATGGCGATCAGCAGTGAGGTGTCCTTGACCATGGCGATCGTCTCGTTGCCGGTCGGCGGCACGATAACCCGCATGGCCTGCGGCAGGATGATCCGTCGCATTGACCTGCCGTCCGCCATGCCGAGTGCCTGCGCGGCCTCCGCCTGCCCTTTGTCCACCGACAAGATGCCGGCGCGAGCGATCTCCGCCATGTAGGCCGCCTCGGACAGGCCTAGTCCCAGGATGCCACCGAGGATGGTGCCGGAGATGCCGTTGACGTTGATGGATCCGAAGGTCAGATTCGAGCTCAGGCCGAAAAGGCTGGCGAGCTGCTGACCGAACGGCATCCCCACATCGAGGGTGTTGTAGAGGTATCCGAGGCCACTACCGATGATCACCAGGAGGACGTAGCGCGGTATTGCTCGGAAAAACCACGTGTAGACGGACGCGACACCGTGAAGCACCACGTTGTCCGAGAGCCGCATGATGGCCATGAGGATGCCGAGGAAGACGCCGATGAACATCGAGCCGAGGGTGCCAACGATGGTTCCTCGAATGAGGCCGTCGATAACAGGCTTCTGGATCATGATCTGGCCGGCGATGGCGAAGTCCCACCTGCCGTTGGTCACGAAAGAGCTGATCATCATCGCGACGACTACCGCGATCCCCAGGACGGCGACCCATCGCCGTTCCGTTGGAGTGGGTGAGCTCACGGATTGACGGCGAAGTCGCTGATGGCCCCGCTCTCGACGCCCCACGTCGTCAGGAGCTTCTTGTAGTCACCCGACGCGTCCAGTGCCTTGAGGGCATCGGCGATCGCTGCGGCGAAGTCGGTCTCGCCCTTCGGCACGACATAGCCGTAGGGGGCCGAGTCGTAGGACTTGCCGACCGGCTCGACTGCGCCGTTCGTCTGCTTCACGGCGTACAGGCCAACGGGGGAGTCGGCTGCCATGGCGTCGGCCTTGCCGCTGACGACGTCGGTGTTGACCTTGACCTGGAGCTCCTCGACGATCTGGTTGATTGCTGGCTTGCCAGCCGCGACACACTTCTTGCTCCGGGCGGCGATGTCGTCGATCTGGACGGTGCCGGTCTGGACGCCGACGTTGAGGCCGCAGGCGTTGTCCGGGTCGACCTTCTTGGGGTTGCCCTTGGGCACTATCCACTGGGTGCCGGCGGTGAAGTAGCTCACCATGTTGACCTGCTTCTTGCGGTCGGGGTTGATCGTGAAGCTCGAGACGCCGATGTCGTACTTCTTGCTGCTGACGCCGAGGATGATCGAGGCGAAGCTGGCGGTCTTGAACTCGGCCTTGAGGCCGAACTTCTGGGCCACCGCATTGAACAGGTCGATGTCGAAGCCTGTCGCCGTCTTGCCGTCGGCGGCCAGAAACTCGCTTGGCGGGTAGCTCGTGTCCACACCGGCGACGATCTTGCCGGCGGCCTTGATGCTGGCGGGCAGTTTGGCGACAAGCGCGGCATCAGCGGTCTGGGCCGCGGCTGTGGTCTTGGCGGCGCCAGGGGTGCTGGTCAGCGAGCTGGAGCCGCAGGCGCTCAGAGCGAGCCCCACAATCGCAGCGCTCGCCGTGAGCGTGATCGCAGGGGAGAGTCGACGGGCCATCTGAGGGTTCCTTCCACAGGCTCAACTTGATTGGGTGAGTGCATCCTGCCATCAAGGGGGCGAAGAAGCGGCGATAGTCACACTCTTGTGACCTGCTGCGCAGCATCGTCCTTTTATGACACTATGTGCGTCTGCGGGCTACCCCCGCGACGCGTAGACGTGGCCGACACCCTGGCTTCTTAGCTGTGCATGTTGACAATGCCGCTTTCAGGTGTGCCCACTCCCGTCGAAAAGGTGACCTTCACGATGACTGCCAACCCGTCATACCCCCAGCCCTTCAGCTTCGACCCGGGCGACCCCGTGTTCCGCGCCCATGAGGGCGGCAAGCTGGAGGTCGTCCCCACCAAGGCGTTGCGCGACCGGGCCGACCTGGCCCTGCTGTACACCCCCGGCGTGGCTGAAGTTTCGCTGGCGATCGCTGCGGACCCGTCGCTGGCGGCGCTCTACACAGCGCGCAGCAACATGGTTGCCGTGATCACGGATGGGACGGCGGTGCTCGGGCTGGGAAATATCGGGCCGTTGGCCGCGTTGCCTGTGATGGAGGGAAAAGCGTTGCTGTTCAAGCACTTTGCCGGCGTTGACGCGGTGCCGGTGTGCCTGGAGACCGGCACGGTCGAGGAGCTGGTCGAGACGATCGTGCGCCTTGCGCCGACCTATGGCGGGATCAACCTCGAGGACATCTCGGCACCGCGCTGTTTCGAGATCGAGCGCCAGCTGCAGGAGCGCCTGGACATCCCGGTGTTCCACGACGACCAGCACGGTACGGCGATCGTGGTGCTGGCTGCGCTGATCAACGCCGCTCGGGTCGTGGACAAGGACATGGCCTCGTTGCGGGTCGTGGTCTCAGGTGCGGGGGCGGCTGGTGTGGCGGTTGCCAACATCATGACCCGGGCCGGGATCGCCGATGTTGTGGTCTGTGACTCGCGCGGGATCGTCTCCCCGACGCGCACCGATCTGGTTGAGCACAAGCACCGGCTGGCTGCCACGACGAACCCGCGTGGCCTTTCCGGGTCGTTGGGTCAGGCTCTGGTGGATGCGGATGTGTTCATCGGCGTGTCCGGTGGGCAGGTCGCAGAGCAGGACATAGCCCGTATGGCGCCGCGCGCCATCATCTTCGCCCTGGCCAACCCCGATCCTGAAGTTCACCCCGAGGTGGCGGCTCGACACGCGGAGGTCATTGCCACAGGACGCTCCGACTTCCCGAACCAGATCAACAACGTGCTGGCGTTCCCGGGTCTGTTCCGCGGGGCGTTCGACTCTGGTGCCCCTCAGATCACGGAGGCGATGAAGCTGGCCGCGGCGCGGGCGATCGCCGGGCTGGTTGCCGAGCCGACGTCGACGGAGATCGTGCCGAGCGTGTTCGACGAGCGCGTCGCCTCAGCCGTCGCGGCGGCGGTGGCAGCCCTGGCCTGAGTCGATACGTTGCCCGGTGAGCCCGCCCCGGATACGTCGAAAGTCCCGATGGACAGCCGGTCAGACTGCGGAAAGCTTGAGCGCAACCTCGGGTCGTCCTCCTAGGGGATGGCTTTGAAGCCGGGGATGTTGGCGCCGAGCCAGGTCAGGCTGCCTGGCAGCAGCCCTTGCCACAGGCCGAGCCGGTGGCCAGCATGTTGAAGGACCGTGGCGCGCACGGCTAACGGCGGCCTGGCAGCCTTGAGAAATGCGGCGCTTGAGTCGTAGGAGACGGCATCCGAGTGAGAGGTCTCCATCCAGATGGCGACCGGCGGCGGCTTTTGTGCGCTCAGGGCGATCAGGTCGTAGCGGGCGGCGAGCCGGCTACCTGGCGGATAAGGTTCATAGAAGGTGCCGAACTCCGGGCGGAAGTAGCCGCCCATCACGATCGCGGAGCTGTACTGGGCCGGATGCAACATGGCCACCATCGCTGCACACCAGCCACCGGCTGACAGCCCAATCGCGACCCAAGAGTTTCGGTCGGTTTGGACGCGGAACGTGTTCGCCACCCAGTTCGGAACGTCCTGCGAAAGCCACGTCTCCACTTGTGGCTTTCCGGCGCTGCCGTTGACGCACTCGGTGTCCGCGCCCGCGGGGACCTCCACCTGTGGGGAGACAACCAAGGCCGGACGCATTCGCTTCACTGCGGACTGCTGCGCCGCTACACCACCGAGGTTCATCTCGCTGATCCACAACGTGGGGTCGCCGGGATAGCCCTGGAAAGTCTCCATGACCGGATATCGGATCGAGGCGTTGCGGGGGTCGGTGTACCCCGGTGGAAGCTGGACGACGACGGTTCCAACGATCCCAGTCAGTGATCCCTTCACCGTGTAGGAGATGACCCCAGTTGCACTCACACGGCCACGAGGTAAAGGCGGCAGCGTGCGGGCCGCGCTGGCGGCCGTTCCGCCTACCGTCCTTTTGGTCGCTTGGGAGGCGGTGGTGCCTCGGTTGAGTGCTGTTGAAGTAGGGGCAGCACCGAAGGCGCCTCTCAGGTCCGTCCAGTCGGCAAAGAACAGAAACTGAGCATTGAGCTGTGAGGCGGCTGTCAGCAGCACCAAAGCGTTGACCGTCAGCAGCATTCCAGCTCTGGCGGCGACCTTGCCAGGTCGACGCCCGGCCAGCGAAGGCCACAGAAGGATCAGGGCAACAAAAGCTGCGACGGTGAACACCACGATGACACCGAGGAACACCGGCCCGGTCAACGACATGGGTGGCATCCCTCGATACCTTTACCGGCCAGGGCGGCTGGAGCGGGCGCCCACGCATTGAGCTGAAAGAGTCCGGGCAGGTCTTCGACGTCGTTCATTGTCTCCATTCACTGGGTGCGATGCCCATTGCGGAGCCCCCCTCGCTCGAGTGTTCTGATGATAGGACTCTAGGGGGAGCCGCCCACTCCTTCCTGCCATGCCATCACCAAGGAGGAGGACACTCGGTCGAGCTGAGTCCGATCTGCCATGAAATGCGAGTCCTCCGGGATAGCCTGAGCGCGGTTTTCCGATCCGTGGAACCGCCCTTCATGTCCCTCAAGTCACGCGAGGTCCCCCGTGCCCACCCGTATTCGACGGACTCGGATCGTCTTGGCGTCGGTGCTTGTCGGCGCTGCCGTCGTGGTCGTTGTCGTGGTCACTTCGTCGGGGTGGTGGTCCTCCCCGGATGCCAAGCCGTTGGCCACTGCGACCAGCCCGGCGGAAAACACGTCCACACCGAGCGCAAGCACGGCGCCCACCCCGAGCCCGATGACGCCGCCCACGACAGACCGGCCGGCTACGCCAACAGCGACGGCCACACCGAAGCCACGACGGGTCCAGGTGGTGACGACCTTCGCTGGCTGGAACACGACGGCAGGGGCGGTCGAAGTCGGCGGTTACGCAGCTGTGGTCGAACCAGTGGGCACGTGCACCCTCCGTCTGATCCACGGCAACCAGGTTGTCACGCGCCAGCACGCCGCCAGTGCGGACGCGACGACGGTTGCCTGCGGCGGGTTCTCGGTCCCCGGCAGCGCACTTACCCCGGGCGCGTGGCGGGTCGCGCTGGTGTACACATCCTCAACCTCCATGGGTGAGGCCCCGTCCGTTTCGGTGAAGGTTCCGTGATGTCGGTCAGAGCGAGCGTACGCAGCCTCGTCGGCGCCGCCACGTGCGGCCTCGCCGTGGTCATCGCAACGGCGCTGCCCTCGCAGCAACTGCCAGCGCAGGCCGCGGACCTGCGTGCTTTCGATCCCGGGTACATCATCAGCGACGCGCTCTTCTACGACTCGGGCGCGATGAGCGCGCCTGGCATCCAGTCCTTCCTCGACCAGAAGGGCAGTTCGTGCGCCGCCAGCTCCGGGAGAACCTGCCTCAAGGACTTCCAGCAGGGGACCGGGACACGCCCATCTGACACCCGCTGCACCGGCACGTACGCCGGGGCAAGCAATGAGACGGCCGCGCAGATCATCGCCAAGGTGGCCGTCGCTTGTGGCATCAACCCCCAAGTGCTCCTTGTCATGCTCCAGAAGGAGCAGGGGCTTGTTACGGCCTCTGCGGGCGGGCGAACTGACGTCGGGTACAGGTCAGCAATGGGTTATGGCTGTCCGGACACCTCAGCGTGCGACGCGAGCTACTACGGGTTCTTCAACCAGGTCTACTCAGCGGCGCACCAGTTCCAGAACTACGCCAATGCGCCCACGAACTACGGCCATCGCGCCGGCATGGTTAACCAGCTGCCGTACAGCCCGGATGCCGCGTGCGGAACCTCTGGGGTGCTCATCCAGAACCAGGCCACCGCGAGCCTGTACAACTACACGCCGTACCAGCCCAACGCCGCCGCCTTGGCGGCTGGCTACGGTTCAGGCGACTCGTGCTCGGCATACGGAAATCGCAACTTCTGGAGCTACTTCACGGACTGGTTCGGACCAACGACGCAACGCGCGCCGGTCGGATGGCTCGACTCTGCGACGTCGACCTCACCTGGCGTGCTATCGGTGAGCGGTTGGGCAGTCGACCCGGACACGACCGCCTCGATCAAGGTGCACGTTTACCTCGACGGCGTGGGGGTCCAGGCACTTACGGCGAACGGCTCACGCCGCGACGTGGGGCGCATCTTCGGTATGGGTGACAACCACGGGTTCAGCGGCACCGTGAGAGCATCGGCGGGGACCCACCAGTTGTGCGTGTACGCGATCGACAGCTGGCAGGGGACCAACCCACTGATTGCCTGCCGATCGGTGAGCGTGCACTGAAAGGGTGGAAGCCGGCTTCAGCCGTGACCGGGCAGACCGGGCAGACCGGTCTGGCGGGGCAGTGGATTGGCCCGACGTGAGCGTCTCACGCGCGCGAGGTGAGCGCCGCGTAGTAACTGACGCACTCGTCATACCGGGGGAGCAGGCCCATGGCAGCAGCCTCGCTCAGCAAGGGTGCGGCCGCGTCCTTGACGGAGAGCACCGGGGTCAAGCCTTCGGGCAGAGCGAGCCCAAGGTCGGGGTCGAGGGGGTTGATGGCGTGCTCGCACACTGGGTCGTAGGTGGCGGAGCACAGATACATGACGGTGGAGTCGTCCTGCAGTGAGCAGATGGCGTGGCCCAGGCCTTCGGCGAGGTAGATGGCGCGGCGGTCAACGGTGTCGAGCAGGACGCTGTCCCAGTGCCCGAAAGTCGGGGACCCCACGCGGATGTCGATGGCGAAGTCGATGAAGGATCCGGACAGCGCGGTGACGTACTTCGCCTGCGAGGGCGGCAGATCGGCGAAGTGAACTCCTCGGATCGTGCCGCGGGAGGAGACCGATACGTTCGTCTGGATGATGTCCAGGCGGTGCCCGATGGCCTCCGCGAGCCGGTCGCCGCGGAAGGACTCAAGGAACACGCCGCGGTCGTCGGGGAACTGTCGCGGGGTGATCTCGAAGGAGCCGCCGATCCTCAGCGCTCTGATGTCCATCAGGTGCGAGCCCTTCCCTCTGCGAGCACGCTGTGCATGTAGGTGCCGTAGCCACTCTTGACGAGGGGGTCGGCCAGGTCGGAGAACTCCGCGTCGCTCAACCACCCGTTGCGCCATGCGATCTCTTCGACGCAGCCGATCTTGTGCCCTTGTCGGGCCTCCACGACGTGGACGAACTGGCTGGCCTCGAGCAGGCCCTGGAAGGTGCCGGTGTCGAACCATGCCGTGCCGCGCGGCAGCACCGTGACGCTCAGGTCCCCGCGCTTCAGATAGGCCTCGTTGATCCCGGTGATCTCGAGCTCGCCGCGGCGGCTGGGTTGCAGGTGCTGGACGATCTCGACGACGTCGTTGTCGTAGAAGTACAGCCCTGGGACCGCGTAGCTCGACTTGGGCTCGGCCGGCTTCTCCTCGATGGACAGGACCGTCCCATCGTCGTCGAACTCCACCACGCCGTAGGCGCTCGGCTCGGAAACATGGTGGGCGAAGACGTGGCCACCCTTAAGACCTGTGTGTTTGCGCAGTGAGGCGCCCAGCCCGGTCCCGTAGAAGATGTTGTCGCCCAGAACGAGTGACACGGAGTCCTGGCCGATGAAGTCGGCGCCGATGATAAAAGCCTGCGCGAGACCATCGGGGCTGGGCTGCACGGCATAGGAGAGGTCGATGCCCCATGCCGAGCCGTCGCCAAGCAGCTTCTCGAACTGCGAACGGTCCTGGGGCGTCGTGATGATCAGGACCTGGCGGATGCCGGACATGAGCAACGTCGAGAGCGGGTAGTAGATCATCGGCTTGTCATAGACGGGCATGAGCTGCTTGCTGATGCCACGGGTGATCGGGTGCAGTCGTGTCCCGGACCCCCCAGCGAGGATGATTCCTTTCATGATCGTGAGGCTAGCGTGCCGGTCGGATTCCACGATCCTCGGCCGCCTCGGATAACCTCGCGGCATGCACACCTTGCCCTTGGGGCCTCACACATGAGTCGATGGCTGGTCGTTGGCTGCGATGGGATGCTCGGGCAGGACCTGGTCGCCGCTCTGGGTGAGACACCAGGCGCTCACGAGGTGACCGCTGTCGATCGCGACGTGCTGGACATCATCGATCCGGACGCCTGCCTTGCGGCGGTGGCCGGTCACGACATCGTGGTCAATGTTGCGGCATGGACGGCAGTCGATGATGCGGAAACCCATGAAGCACAGGCATTCGCGGTGAATGCGGTGGGAGCGGCGAACCTGGCTCGTGCCTGCTCGGCCCCTGGCGCGCGGATGGTGCAGGTGTCCACCGACTACGTCTTCGCCGGCGACGCCACCAGCCCGTATGCCGAGGACGCCCCGCTCGCGCCGCGGTCGGCATACGGCCGGACCAAGGCTGCGGGGGAGTGGGCCGTGCGCACGTACCTGCCGGACACTTCGTGGGTGGTCCGGACTGCCTGGCTGTATGGCGCCCACGGGCCGAACTTCGTCAAGACCATGGCGCGGTTGGCCAACGAGCGAGACACGGTGTCGGTGGTTGACGACCAGCGCGGGCAGCCGACCTGGACGGTCGACCTGGCGCAGGCGATCGTCCGGCTGGCCACGTCGGAGGCGCCATCCGGCACCTATCACGGGACGTCCGCAGGTGAGACGACGTGGTTCGGCTTCACGCAGGAGATCTTCCGGTTGCTCGGCCTCGACCCGGCGCGAGTGCTCCCGACGACGTCCGAGGCGTTCGTGCGGCCAGCGCCACGACCGGCGTACTCCGTTCTGGGACATGACCATTGGGACGGTGCAGGCCTGGCACCCATCCGGGACTGGCGAGAGGCCCTGGCCCTGGCCGTGGCCGACGTCGCGGGGGTCCGCGGATGAGCACCACGATGACAGTGCGCGAGCGCGGCAACATATGGTCCTACCGCAGCCTGATCTGGAACTTCGCCCAGCGTGACCTCAAGGCACGCTTCAAGGGGACTGCCCTGGGCTGGCTCTGGTCGCTTGTGGTTCCCCTCGCCACCCTGCTGATCTACAGCGTTGTCTTCTCCACAATCATGCGGTTTTCCCCGCCAGATTTCGGCAGTGGCCGGCCGGGTAACTTCACGGTCTGGCTCCTGGCCGGTCTCACGGCCTGGTCGATGTTCGCCAACAGCCTCAACACCGCCATTGGCTCACTGCTTGGCGCCGGGCCACTGCTGAAGAAGATCTACTTCCCGGGCTACACGCCTGTGCTGGGCTCCGTCATAGCGGTGCTCATCCAGTCGGCGATCGAGCTGGGGATCCTGCTCATCGTCCTGGCGATCCTGGGCAATGTCTCGTGGACCTGGCTGCTGGTGCCGTTCTGGCTGGCGCTCTTCGCCGCGTTCATCTCAAGCGTCTCGGTTGCGCTGTCGGTGCTCAACGTGCATTTCCGGGACCTGGCCCACATCATCGGAGTGGCCATCCAGCTGTTCTTCTACCTGTCTCCCATCATCTTCCCACTGGACCGGTTCCCCGCGTTCAAGGCGGGGATCCCCGTGCGCCTGTTCATCTCGGCCAACCCCCTGACCCAGTTCATCGAGGTCTTCCGTGACCTGACGTATGGCCTCACCCCAGGGCCGCTGCGCGCGTGGGCTTACATCATCGTGTGGACACTGGCAGTGGCCGCAGTGGCCGCACTGATCTACCGAACGCGCGGGCGCGATCTGAGCGAGGAGCTATGACCGACCCAGCCGTGCGTGTGGTCGGCGTCTCCAAGAAGTTCACCCTGCACACCGAGAAGCGCAACTCCATCAAGGAGCGGCTGGTTCGCGGGCGAGCCCGCTCTGACGGCGACTTCTGGGCGTTGCGCGACGTCTCCTTCGACGTTCCTCGCGGGAGCACCTTCGGGTTGATCGGGCACAACGGTTCGGGCAAGTCCACCATGCTCAAGCTGCTTGCCGGCGTGCACCGTCCGACGTCGGGCTCGATCATCACCGACGGGCGTATCTCGGCCCTGCTCGAGCTCGGCGCGGGGTTCCACGGCGAGCTCACAGGACGCGAGAACATCTTCTTGAACGGGTCGATCCTGGGGCTGAGCAAGCGTCAGATCGAACAGTCGATGGACAAGATCATCGACTTCGCAGACATCGGTGAGTTCATTGACGCTCCGGTGAAGGTCTATTCCAGCGGTATGTACGTGCGCCTGGGCTTCTCGATTGCGGTCACTGTTGAGCCCGAGATCCTGATCGTCGACGAGATCATCGCCGTGGGCGACGAAGAGTTCCAGCGCAAGTGCTTCGACTACCTCTTCGAACTACGCAAGCGTGGCACCACCGTCGTTCTGGTTACTCACGCCATGGGCCTGGTCGAGAGCCTGTGCGACCAGGCGGCCTGGCTGGAGCACGGAAAGCTCGAGGCGATCGGCGACTCGCGTGACGTCGTTCGCGAGTACCTCGACTCGGTCAACAAGCGCGAGGTTGCGGCGCAGCCCCAGCAGGCTGCCGCGACGTCGCAGGTGCCCGCTGAGGGCGAACACGCGAGGCTCGGCTCGGGGGAGTGCCGCGTCGTCGGCCTCGAGTACCTCAACGAGACGGGCTCGCCCCAGCCGGTGCTGATGTGCGGCGACGCCGCAACCTTCCGGATGCGTTACCGCGCAACCGAACCGCTGCGCGATGTCGTCTTCGGCCTGGGCTTCCTGCACGAGACTGGTGTGACCCTGGCCGGGCCGAACTCGGACAACGGGCCGGTGCCGGTGCCGGTGCTGGCCAGCGAGGGCTTCGTGGACTTCCATGTGCCTCGACTCACGCTGCAACCCGGAAACTACGAGGTCTCAGCTGCTGCGGTCGTCCGGGGTCACACGTACGACCTCGTCGACCGCGGGTTCGTGCTGCGGGTCCGCGGCCACGACGGTAGCGAACCCGGCTTGACCAGGATGTTCGGCGAATGGTCGGCGCCGGTGGGTGAGGTTCTGACCCCGGCGGCCTTCGCGGCACCGGACCTGGCACGAGCGGCTTTCGATGAGTGAGGAGCTGGAGGCAGCGCGCGAGGAGCTGCGACAGCTGCGCGGTGAGCTGAGGGCGGTGTTGCCGCGTCTGTCCCGGCTCGAGGCCGACCTTGGCAGGGCCAGGGACGAGCTGCAACGCACCAGGGAAAAGCTTGACGACAGCTACGACCAGCTCAGGGCGCTTCGCCGCTCGCCCTCGTTCTGCTTGTCGTCGTCGATCCGTCTCCTCGGTGGTCGCCGATGATGCGGTTACCTGGGCATCCCCAGCGTCCCAGGGTGATCGACGCGAAGGGCTCGGTTCTGGTCGAACAGCGCGAAGCGCGACCGTACCCGAGCGAGCGGGTTGCCGTTATCGCCCACTACTCCACCTGCGCGAAGGCGTCCAAGTCGCTCAACGCCCTTGCCCGCGGCTTGCTGGACGCTGACTACCGGGTGGTGGTCTCCTCGGGGGCGACGGTGCCCGAGCCGCTCAGCTTCGAGGATGGTGTCCAGGGCAGGCTCACCGTCTTGCGCAAGCCCAACATCGGCTACGACTTCGGGTCCTGGGCAATGGCCCAGGCGTGGGACCCCTCGATCCAGCGGGCCAAGCACGTCATCCTGGCCAACGACAGCCTGGTTGGCCCCTTCGCACCCCTGCGGGAGATGCTGGCTCGCTTCGAGGCTTCCAAGGCGGACGTCTACGGCATGACGAGCACCACGCAGTTCGGCCCGCACCTGCAGAGCTACTTCCTGGGGTTCAACGATGCGGTCCTTTCCGAACGAGCGCTGCGGCGGTTCTGGCGCAGCATCCGGCACGAGCGCGACAAGGACGTCGTGATCCATCGCAACGAGATCGGCCTCGGCCGCCTGCTGTGGCGCGAGGGGTTCAGCCAGGACGCAGCCTTTCCGTACTGGCGTGTGGTCGATGCGGGCCTCAACCCCACCATCCGGGGATGGCAGCGCCTGCTGGAGATCGGCTTTCCCTTCGTCAAGAGACAGATCCTGCGAACACCCGAGGTCGCCCCCAACGCGGACCAAGTGTCGAGCGTGGTGCGCCGGCTGTATGGCGCGGACGTCAGGGAGTGGTTGTGATGAGGCGAGTCACGCCGGCGGCAGTGCGCCGGAGACTGTCGCGCTATCGCGCCATCCTCGCCCCCCGCCGGAGACTGCGCCGGTTGCTCGGGCGCCCCGAGATGACCCCTGTGGGGCTGATCGACGCGCCCGGGTCTCCGGCGGACTTCACGGCGTGGCTGAGCCGGATCGGCGGACGCAACGTGGCCGGACACCCCGAGGCCTGGAAGGTGCACCCTGACCTGCCGGTCGCGGACCCCGCGCGAGTCGCGGCGGTCGTGCACGTCTACTTCCCCGAGCTGCTTCCCGAGATCATCTCGTCGTTGGCCAACATCCCGGTTGCCTTCGACCTGTTGGTGACCAACGCGAGTGGTGCCCGCATCGACATACCGCGCGAGGGCCTGCCGAACGTTCACGAGATCCGGGTGCTCGACGTCCACAACCATGGCCGTGACATCCTGCCCCTGGTCTACCTGGTCAACGCTGGCCTGCTCGACCCGTACGAGCTGGTCATCAAGGCGCACACGAAGAAGAGCCAGTGGCGTTCGGGGCACACCCTGGGCGGTTCGGGTGAGGCCTGGCGCGGCGAGCTCCTGGGGGGCCTGCTCGGTTCGGCCGAGCGCGTGAAGCAGGTGCTCTGCGCGTTCGCGACAGATCCAGATCTCGGCGTCGTGACCGGTGACGGCAGCGTCCTGGGCCCGGAGTACTGGGGTGACAACCAGGCCAATGTCCGGACCCTGATGCGACGGATCGAGCTCGGGTTCGACGAGGACTGCCTGCGTTTTCCCGCGGGCTCGATGTACTGGATCAGGGGGTTCTTGCTGCAGGGTCTGCGCGCCCTCAACCTCAGCGCGCAGGACTTCGAGCCGGAGGAAGGGCAGGTCAACGCGACCACGGCCCACGCCCTTGAGCGGATGATCGGGCTGTTCACCGCCGAGAGCGGCCAGAGGGTCGAGGAGGTCTCAGCCGCCCTCGACGAGGGGCCTGCGATGGTGGACTGGCAGCGCTTCGGGCCGGGCTCACCCCGGACCCCGCGAGCCCGGGTCGTGCCGTTCTACCTGCCCCAGTTCCACCCGATCCCCGAGAACGACCGCTGGTGGGGGACCGGCTTCACCGAGTGGACCAACGTCGCCGCGGCCCGCCCGGTGTTCGACGGACACCACCAGCCCAAGATCTCCCGCGACCTCGGCTTCTACGACCTGCGCCTGGACCAGGTGCGCCGGCAGCAGGTCGACCTGGCCAAGGCCCACGGCGTCGAGGGCTTCATGTACTACTACTACTGGTTCGCCGGAAAGCGTCTGCTGCACAGGCCCATCGAGGCGTTTGCGGCCGGGGACATCGACTTCCCGTTCTGCATCATGTGGGCGAACGAGAACTGGACCCGCCGCTGGGATGGCCGTGACGAGGACGTCCTGATCGGCCAGAACTACGACCAGGTGCCGGCCGACGACTTCATCGACGACGTGCTCGAGTTTCTTCTCGACCCGCGCTACCTGAGAGTGAACGGCAAACCGGTCCTGTCGGTGTACCGGCCCGGACAGATGGTTGACTTTGCCCGGGTCGTGGCGGTGTGGCGGGAGCGCGCGGCCCGCCACGGGCTGGACCTGCAGTTGCCCGGCGAACGGCGCTCCGAGCCTGCCGGCGCCGATCGGGAACCGTCTCCCCGACCGGGCTGCGCTGGCCTCGGCCTGCCGGGCAAACTCGGGCCTGCC
>ENA-OFCI01000412-OFCI01000412.1-metagenomes-genome-assembly--contig:-NODE-412-length-26400-cov-5.955400_pt1 | contig 26400 bp, 26 predicted proteins | sample MGYA00153391_OFCI01 | MGnify analysis MGYA00153391
GCCGAGCAGTTCGGTGCGGTCGGAAACGTCTTCGCCGGCCACCGCGGCTTTTTCAAGTGCGACATGCTCGCGCAGTGCCTTGATCTTGGCGGGCGTTACCTCTCGCGCAAAAGCCCGCGTCATTTCCGCTTCCAGCATGCGCCTGACAGCAAACACCTGCCGCGCTTCAATCACCGATGGTGCGGCTACAAACGCGCCACGGGCCGGTTCAAGGCGAATCAGTCGATTTTGCGAGAGCTGAAAGAGTGCTTGCCTGACCAGCGTCCGCGAAACCCCAAAGTGGTCGGCCAGCTTTTGTTCCGCGAGCTTGCTGCCGGGCTGCAGACGGTGCTCCACTATGGCTTTGGTGAGCGCATCGACGATGGCACGAGTGCTCGACAAGGTGGCGGGGGCGTCCATTCTTTTCATGATAGACCCAAAGCCATTAACTGTATACACTTTTGTCCACCAAACGAATCGGCGCAAATTGAAGGAGCACTCATGGGCCTGAGCACACACGTACTGGACACGATGCATGGTGGCCCTGCCGCCGGCATGGCCGTCGCGCTGTACACCACCGAAGGCGACACCGCCACGCTGGTGCGGCGCATCGTCCTCAACGCCGACGGCCGCAGCGACGGCCCGCTCTACGACAACGACACCATCAAGGTCGGCACTTACCGGTTGGTGTTCGACGTGGCGGGCTACTTCAAGACGCTCGGCGTCAAGCTGCCCGAGCCCAACTTCCTGAACCGCGTGTCGCTCGACTTCGGCGTCGCGCACACCGACCAGCACTATCACGTGCCGCTGCTGGTTAGCCCCTGGGCGTATTCGACCTACCGCGGCTCTTGAGTGCGAAACCGATGAAGCCGATGACCCTAGAGCTGTCCTTCCGTGAGCGTGTCGAGCTGAAAGTGGCCGCCGCGGTCCCACAGCCAGGTGTCGGTCCAGGTGATTTTTCCGATGCGCGTGGCCGCCGGAAAAGGCGAGGCCTCCAGCACGGTGCGTTCGATCTCGGCGATGACTTCGGGTGCATGGCTCGGGGCGCGCATCCAGTGCATGGAGAGCACCTTGCCGTTAGCGTCGAGGTTGACCTGCAGCGTGCCGACCGCATAGAGCATCGGCGGCAGCTTGCCGTCGTAGATACGGTCCTTGTTGCCGTCGTAGATGTGGCGCGCGGCGTCTTTGCGGTAGTCACGCGGCGTCGCAGCGACCGAAGGGCGGGGGATTTTTCCCGCCGTACCGTCGGCGGCGGCGCGACTCAGCTGGCCCGGCACGGGCGAGGTGATGGATGCGGTCGGATTGGTGCTGCCGCAGCCGACCAGCCAGCTGGCGCCGAGGATCACGGCAGCAAAACCGCTGTGGCGGGTCATCACCCGGCGCAGAAAAGTGGGCGAACCGGAAGGCGAGAGGGACTGGGAGTTCATCGGCGGATTTATACCGTGGACGGCAGCACGAACCCGTGGGACGGGATGCGCATTGGCAACCGGAGGTTTCCGTCTTGATCGGCGCAGTCGACGAACTGCTGACGCGGCTCGCGATCGAAAACGCGGTGCTAGTGCGTGTCACATCGACTCAAGGATCGGCGCCGCGTGAAGCTGGCACTTGGATGGCGGTATGGGCAAATGGCCTGACCGGCACCATCGGCGGCGGCCACCTCGAAATGAAGGCGATCGAGCGTGCCCGCCAGATGCTGCGCGCGAGCGACTACGGTCCACGCGAAGAGCATTTCCCCCTTGGCCCCGCGCTCGGCCAATGCTGCGGCGGCGCCGTCACGATCGCGTACCACGCGCTCACACCGCAGGCGCTTGCACGCTGGGCCGAACCGGAGCCGCTGTTCCACCTGCAGCTCTACGGCGCTGGCCACGTCGGCCGCGCGATCGCGACGCTGCTCACCACGCTCGATGTCCGCGTCGACTGGATCGACGAGCGTGAACAAGAGTTCCCCGCCACCACCACGCTCGGCACGCCGTGGCCCGCCCACATCCGCCGCGTCTGTGTCGACGCTGTCGAAGGCGAGGTGCGGCTCGCGCCGGCTGGCGCGTTCTACCTCGTGCTCACGCACGACCACGACCTCGATCTGCGCATCACCGAAGCGATCCTCAGGCGCGGTGATTTCGCCTACCTCGGCCTGATCGGATCGAAGACGAAACGGCAGCGGTTCACGCACCGATTCGAGCAGCGCGGCATCGATCAAGAGGTGATCGCCCGCATGACCTGCCCGATCGGGATTCAACCGATCGACGGCAAGGAACCCGAGGTCATCGCCATCGGTGTCGTCGCGCAGCTAATGACTCACGCGGTCGCAAAATCGGACTAGTCCACCTGTTCGATCGTCCCGACGACCACCGCGGTATTGGCCGGGTCGAACATCTGAGTCTTCGCGTCGCGCGTGGCAAATACACGGCACGCGTCGGCGCTGTTGCCTTTCCATTTGAGACACAGCGCGCCCTTGTCGTCGATTGTCCAGCGGGCAGTGTCCTTCGAGTTCAGGGTCAGGTTTTCGCCATAAAGCGTGCCGTTCTTGCGGATGTCCCATTTGACGCGATTGTTGTCGGCGTGGCGAGCGAAGGTGATCTTATGATCGACGAGAAAGGTCTCGACTGCCGCCTTGTCGAGAAAGCCTTCTGCGTCAGCGGCGAGCGCTGTGCCGGCGAACAAGACGCCAACACCGAGCGACATGATCCAGGGGAAACGCTTCATCGCAAACCTCACGGTGGGTGAGGCTGCGACAAGCAACCTCGGTCACACCACTCTATGAAAAGGCCGGCGCGACGGCTATCCCTAAGCGCGTGGGCGCGGCGGCCCCTACAACTGCTCGACCGGCACGAACGGTGTCAGCAACCACGATTTGATGCGCAACCACGGCGTCGAGTCGGGTTCGGTGGTCAGGATCATTTCCTTGTCGCCGTCGTTGCTGATCCATTCCAGGCCCTTGCCGCTCGCCCGGAGCCGCACGCGGTAGGCGCTGTAGAGGCGGTCGATGTCGATCACACGCAGCAGCTCTTTGGCCAGCGCCGGGCTGCGCACGACGGCGCCGAGCTCGGTGTTGATGCTGGCCGAGCGAGGGTCGAGGTTCATCGAGCCGATGAACAGGCTCTCGCGGTCGATCACGGCGAGCTTGGCGTGCAGGCGCCCGAGCGACTTGCCGAACAGGAACGGCCGCTCGTTGTGCTTGACGCGCGACGAACTCAGCTCGTAGAGCTCCACGCCCATCTGCAGCAACTCCTCACGATGCGCTGCGTAGCCGATGTGCACGATCGGCTCGTCGGTCGAGGCGAGCGAGTTCGTCATCACCGCGACCGCGACGCCCTTGGCGCGCAGGTCGCGCAACATCTGCAAACTCAGCTCGCCGGGCACGAAATAAGGTGACGACATGACCACCTCTTTCTTGGCCGCACGGATCACCTCGAACAGGTTGTAGGTCACGCTGGTGTCGAGCGGCTCACCGCCGACGCTGCCGTCGAACGGTTTGTCGGGGTGGTCGGCGAACACGAAGGCCTCGCCCCAGATCAGGCCGAGGCGGCCACCGTCGAGGTCGTCGGCGATCGGCCCGTAGCCGAGGATGTCGTTCGAAGGCAGCTCGGCCGGCGGCGGCGTGGTGGCAGGGCCGGTGTCGTGCTCGAAACGCGCGCGCAACTGCGCGGGGGAGATGTCGGTGCCCGCAACCGACTTCAGCGGATAGACCGCCGCGCTGTTCCAGTAACGGTCGAACTGAAACTGCAGCGGCGGCACGATCCAGCCGACGGTGAAAGCGTCGACGTCGACGTAGTTTTCCGTCGCGCCGCGCAGGTAGTACTCGTTGGCCACGTTGCGGCCGCCGATCACGGCCATCGCGCCGTCGGCGATGAAGAGCTTGTTGTGCATGCGGTGATTGACGCGGCTCCATTCGTCTGCCGAGGCCAAAAAGCGCGCGCCCTGCCCTCGGCCACGCGCCCGTGCGAACGGGTTGAACACGCGAACTTCGACGTTCTCGTGTGCGGCGAACGCGAGCCAGTACGGGTCTTGCCCGCCGGTGTAGAGGTCGTCGATCAGCAGCCGCACGCGCACGCCGCGCGCGGCCGCGTCGCGCATCGCGCGCAACAGCCAGCGGCCGGTCTCGTCGGTCTCGAAGTGGTAGTACTGAACGTCGAGCGAGACCTCGGCGCGGCGCGCGAGTTGCACCCGCGTGTCGAGCGAGAACAGGCCGAGCGGCATCAGGCGGAAGCCCGACACCTCTTGCGAAGGTTGCGAGCCCTGCGCGATGCGGCCGAGCGTGGTCGCGGTGCTCAGTGGGATCGCCTCACTGGCGATCGCGTCGCGGTCGACAGCTGGCAAGCTGCTGCATCCGACGAGCAATCCGACCGAGGCTAAGGCAACCGCAACCGCAACCGCAAGGCGGCCAAGAAGAGCCACCTTGATTCAGCGCGCGACGCTGCCGAACACGCGATCCCAAAACGAGCTGGTCACGCCATAGCTGCCGGGCCGCGCGCGATGGTGGTGCAGGGCATGCGCGCGCTTGCGGCGCTTAAGCCACGCGTTGTCGAGGTTCCAGTGGTGCGTCGCGTGGTGTGTGACCGCGTAACCGAAGTAACCGACCAGCACACCCCAGGTCAGCGCGCAGGCGATCCACACATCGGCCAGCACAAGCACAGGCAAAAACACGAGGCCGAAAATCAGCCCCGCGCTCAGGATCGTGGGGCTCGCGATGCGCGCAGTGGGCCGTGCGTGATGCAACGCGTGCCAGGCGCGAAACGGCGGCATGCCGTGCAATATGAAACGGTGCATTGCGTATTCGATCAGCGTCCAGGCGACAAGGCCGAGCAACGCGAAGGCAGCGAGTTCGGGCCAGGCCCGCAGCGGCTGCGCCACCGTCAGGAAGGTCGGCATCGCCACGACCGCGCCGCCATACAGAAGAAAATCGGCGCGGTACGCGTTGCGGCTGTGTTCCAGCGCGAAAAGTTCCATCGGAGCAGACCCTGTTTGGTGATGCCGCATTGGAACCGACTTCGACGCGCTTGTTCATTCACCGGGTGAAATGAGCAGCGTGTGTACGGTATCGAACATACGCGAGCGCGTGAACTGCCTAAACTCCTCGGCGAAACTCCGGCGCGGGTCATCGCCGGGGCGAACTCGAACCCTGAATTCTCGTATCCGAAACCGACGTGATGGCCCTCGCTCCCGACCCACGAACCAACCAATTGCTCGCAGCCCTGCCTGAGGCCGAATGGGGGCGCTGGCAGCCGCTGCTCGAACCGTTCGACATGCCGCTCGGCCACGTGTTGTACGAGCCCGGCAGCACCCTCAGCCACGTGTACTTTCCGAGCAATGCGATCGTTTCGCTGCTGTACGTGATGGAAAACGGCGCCTCGGCCGAGATCGCGGTCGTGGGCAACGAAGGTCTCGTCGGCATCTCGCTCTTCATGGGCGGTGAATCGACACCCAGCCGCGCGGTCGTTCAGAGCGCTGGCCAAGGCTTTCGGCTCACGTCCGAGCTCATCAAAGAAGAATTCAAGCGCGCGCCCGTGCTGCACTTGCTGCTGCGCTACACCCAGGCGCTGATCACGCAGATGGCGCAGACCGCCGTGTGCAACCGCCACCATTCGCTCGACCAGCAGCTTTGCCGATGGCTGCTGCTGAGCCTCGACCGCCTGCAGGGCGACGAGCTCGTGATGACCCAGGAGCTGATCGCCAACATGCTCGGCGTGCGCCGCGAGGGCGTGACCGAAGGCGCGCTCAAGCTGCAAGAGGCCGGGCTGATTCGCTACTCGCGCGGGCACATCAAGGTGCTCGACCGCCCCGGGCTGGAGGCCCGCACCTGCGAGTGCTATGCGGTCGTGAAGCGGGAATACGACCGGCTGCTGCCGTCGAAGCCCGCGGTCTAGCGCGCAAAATTTGCTTGCTATGTGCGCTGGCCCACAGCCAGTCGGCGGCGCAATAGCCACAGTCGAGCCTCCACCGCAGGAGCGCAGTTTGGCCAGGGTCGAAAACCATTTGATCGAACGATTGCCGCGCGCCGAGCGCTTGCGGTTGCTGGCCATTTGCGAGCCTGTCGAGCTCGTGCTCGGCGACGTGATGTTCGAGTCGGGTGCAGCGACGCGTAACGTCTGGTTTCCGACCGACGGCTTTGTTTCGTTGATCACGCTGATCGACGGCAACCCGGGCCTGGCGGTGGGCATGGTCGGCCGCGAAGGCCTGTTGGGTGCGCAACTCGCGCTCGGCGTGTCGAAAGCGCCGTTGCGCGCGTTGGTGCAGGGACCGGGCAGGGCTTGGCGCATCGGCGCTGCGGCGTTTCGCGCCGAGCTCGCGCGCAGCACGCCGTTGCAACGCGGCCTGGGCCGCTACCTGTACGTGTTGATGGCGCAGCTCGCGGCGGCAACGGCCTGCCTGCGGTTCCACCAGATCAGCCCGCGCTTGGCACGCTGGCTGCTGATGAGCCAGGACCGGACGCATGGTGATCACTTTCACGTCACCCACGAGTTTTTGGCTTGCATGCTGGGCGTGCGGCGCGTGGGCGTGACCGCGGCGGCCGGCGCGCTGCAGCACGCCGGGCTGATCGAATACCGCCGCGGCGAACTCAAGGTGCTCGACCGCGCCGGGCTCGAAGCCGCGGCCTGCGGCTGCTACGCCGCCGACCGACGCACCTACGACGAGCTGCTGCTTCGCTCGAAACTGCCGCGCTGAGCCGTCGAGCGTGCGCTGGCGTACAGACCGCACCCGGGCAGCGAACTATGTTCGGACGATGAAAATTATTTTTGCCGCTGACGGCAGCAAGTACACGAAGAAGGCGCTCGCCTTTCTCGTGACCCACGACAGCCTGGCCGGTGCCGGCGACGAAATCTTCGTTCTGAACGTGCAACTGCCTGTACCGGCGCGCGTGAAGGCGATGTTGGGAGCAGGCGCCGTCACCGACTGCCAACGCGAAGATGCCGAAAAGGTGCTGGCGCCGATCACCAAGTTTCTCGCTCGGCACGGGCTGCGCTACCGCAGCACCTGGGTTGCCGGCTCGCCCGCGGCCGAGATCGTCAAGGCGAGCGTGCGCGAGCGCGCGCACCTGATCGTGATGGGCACCCATGGCCACGGCTTTCTCGGCCGCGCGGTGATGGGCAGCGTGGCGCAGCGCGTCGTCACCGACAGCGAGGTGCCGGTGCTGCTGGTGAAGTGATCGGAGGAAACAGGCGCCTGCACAGGCAAAGAACAGGAGCGAACCATGTCAAAACTGCCTTCGGACACGCTGCTAGGCGACATTGAAACGCTGTTCGGCGCGGTCAGCGCGCGCTTGAGGCGCATCGCCGATGGCTCGCGCGAGCCGAGCGCCCCGCCCGACGCTGAAACCATCGCCCATCTGCGCGCTGCCGTGCACGATTGCGTGACCGCGCTCGACCAGTTGCAGTCGATGCTGTTGGCCGAGATCGAACGCCGCAGCCGGCTCGAACAAATCGCCAGCAACGCGCAAGACGCGCTGGCGGCTGCACCACCCGAACTCGCGGCGATGTTCGATGCCCTGCTCGGCATGCCGCCGAACAGCTGCCGGTCGGCACGCTCCCCCGAGCCGTCTCGCGCGTCGTGAGGGCCCCCCAGTCAGACCCAAGGCAGCGAATAGGTCTTGGTGTTGGTGAAGCTTTTGACCGCTTCCTGCACGCCTTCTTTGTAGCCCAGGCCCGAATCCTTGATGCCGCCAAAGGGCGTGAGCTCGAGCCGGTAGCCGGGCACCTCGCGAACGTTGACCGTGCCCACTTCGAGCTCTGACACGAAGCGCGCGATGTAGTCGAGCCGGTTCGTGCAGACCGCCGACGACAAGCCGTACGCGGTCGCGTTCGAGAGCCGGATGGCGTCGTCGAGGGTCTCGAAGCGGATCACCGGCGAGACCGGGCCGAAGGTTTCGTGCAGCGCCAGCGGCATGTCTTGCGTCACGCGGTCGACCACCGTCGGCGCGTACAGCGCACCGCGGCGCACGTGGCCCGCCAGCACCTTCGCGCCGAGCGACACGGCCTCGTCGACCTTGCTTTCGCAATAGCGCGCTGCGGCTTCGTCGATCACGGTGCCCATGTCGACATTGCCGTCCATCGGGTCGCCATAACGCCAGGCCTCGGTCTTCGCGACCAGCAATTCGACGAACCGGTCGGCAACCGACGCCTGCACCAGCATCCGCTTGATCGCGGTGCAGCGCTGGCCCGAATTTTTGTACGAGCCGGCCACGGCGAGCGTGGCCGCTTCTTCCAGATCGGCGTCTTCCATCACGATGATCGGGTCGTTCCCGCCGAGCTCGAGCACGATGCGTTTGTAGCCCGCCTTCGAGGCGATGTGCTTGCCGATCGCCACACCGCCAGTGAAGGTGACGAGGTCGACGTTCGGGTTCGTGATGAGCTCATCGGCGATCTCGCGCGGGTCGCCGGTCAACACCTGGAACATCTCGGGCGGCAGGCCTGCCTCGTACAGCACGTCGGCGAACGCGAGGGCCGAGAACGGCACTTTCTCCGACGGCTTGAGCACCATGCGGTTGTTGCTGACGATGGCCGGCACGACCTTGTGCGCCACCTGGTTCATCGGGTGGTTGAACGGCGTGATCGCGGTGATCACGCCGAGCAGCGGATCGCGCTGGGTGTAGACGCGGCGCTGCTTGCCGTGCGGCGTCAGGTCGCACGAGAAGATCTGGCCGTCGTCTTTGAGCGCCTCATTGGCGCCGAACAGCAGCACATCGGCGACCCGGCCGATCTCGTAGACGGAATCCTTTTTGCATAGCCCCGATTCGGCGGTGATCAGGTTCGCGAGCGCCTCGCTGCGGCTGCGCACGATCGCGGCGGCGCGCTTCAAGATCTCCGACCGCTCGCAGCGCGTCAGGCGCGACTTGTAGGCGCGCGCCAATGCAAACGCGTGGCGCACGTCGTCGAGCGTGGCCTTCGGCACGGTGCCGATGAGGCACTCGGTGAACGGGTTGAAGACCTCGATGACGCGGTCGCGGTGGACGAGCGCTCCGCCGATCCGCATCGCCTCGCGGCGGAATTCGGGGGTGGGCGATCTGGCGGACGATCTGGCGGTCATGGCAAGTCTCGCGATGGCGTGAAGCTGGCTTCGATCACAGGATCAACATCGCCCGAAAGTCGTTCACGTTGGTGAAGGTCGGGCCGGTGGCCACGAGGTCATCGAGCGGCGCGAAAAAGTTGTAGGCGTCGTTGCGGTCGAGGAACTCCTGCGGGTTCAGGCCGAGGCTCACGGCGCGCGCGAGCGTGTCGGGCGCGATGACCGCACCGGCGTTGTCCTCGATGCCGTCGATGCCGTCGGTGTCGCCGGCCAACACGTGCACGCCGGGCTCGCCCTGCAGCGCGATGGCCGTGCTCAGCAAGAACTCCGACGCGCGCCCGCCGCGCCCGCCCTTGGCCGCGACCGTCACGGTCGTCTCGCCACCCGACAACACCACGCACGGCTTTGAGAACGGCTGGCCGTGGCGCGCCACGTAGCGCGCGAGCGCCGCATGCACCTTGCCGACGTCGCGCGATTCGCCTTCGATCTCGTCGCTCAGCACGTGCGCGGTGATGCCGGCGCTGTGGGCCAGCGCGGCGGCGGCGTCGAGCGATTGGCGCGGGGTCGAGACCATGTGGACCTCATGACCGGCGAAGCACGCATCGCCGGGTTTCGGGGTTTCGAACGCGCCGCTTTCCAGGCCTTCGCGCGCGGCCGCGGAGATCGCGATGTTGTAGCGCGTGAGGATGCGCAGCGCATCGGCGCAGGTGGTCGAATCGGGCACGGTCGGGCCGCTGCCGATCACTTGCGGCGAGTCGCCGGGCACGTCGCTGATCAACAGCGTGACCACGCGCGCCGGCGCGCAGCGTGCGGCGAGCCTGCCGCCTTTGATGTCCGACAAATGCTTGCGCACGCAGTTCATCTCGTCGATCGCGGCACCGCTTTTGAGCAAGGCCTTGTTCACCACCTGCTTCTCGTCGAGCGTGATGCCCTGCGCCGGCAACGCCAGCAAAGCCGAGGCGCCACCCGACACGAGAAACAGCACGAGGTCGTCCGCCGTCAGGCCCTGCGCCAGATCGGCGATGCGGCGTGCGGCGCGCCGGCCCGCTTCGTCGGGCACCGGGTGCGCGGCTTCGATCACCTCGATGCGGCCGGGCTTGTTTTTGTAGTCCGGCGGTACGTAGTCGTAGCGCGTGACGACGAGGCCTGAAAGTGGCGCATCAACAGGCCACAGCCCCGCCACCGCCGCTGCCATCGAGCCACCGGCCTTGCCCGCACCGAGCACCAGCGTGCGGCCTTTCGGCGGCTTCGGCAAAAACGCCGCGAGCCCCGGCCCGGGCACCGCGCGCGCAATCGCAGCATCGAACAAGGCACGCAAGAAGCCGCGTGGGTCGGACTGGGGGGACGGGATGCTCATGCGAAATTATGTTGGACTCGTCGCGTGTCCATCAGGGTTTTGCTCCCTCTCCCTCTGGCAGAGGGTTGGGGTGCGGGCCTCGCGTCACGCGGGCTCGTCAGGCATCACCGCGTGATCGGCCATCAACTCGATCGCTTTCACGAGCGCCGAATGATCGAGGTCTTGCATGCCGTTGGCGGCGCACACCTGCATCAGTTGCGCGGCACCGGCCGTCTGCGGCAACGCGACACCCAGCGCACGCGCGCCGGCGAGTGCGAGGCTCAGGTCTTTCTGGTGCAGGCCGATTCGAAAACCCGGCGCGAAGGTGCGCTTGACCATGCGTTCGCCGTGCACCTCGAGAATGCGCGACGCCGCGAAGCCGCCCATCAGCGCCGTGCGCACCCGTGCCGGGTCGGCACCGGCCTTGCTCGCGAACACCAGCGCCTCGCCGACGGCCGCGATGTTGAGTGCGACGATGATCTGGTTCGCGACCTTGCAGGTTTGCCCGTCGCCATTGCCGCCGACCAGCGTGATGTTCTTGCCCATCAACTCGAACAGCGGCCTGATGCGCTCGAACACGGCCTCGGGCCCGCCGACCATGATGGTGAGTGACGCGGCCTTGGCGCCGACCTCGCCGCCCGACACCGGCGCGTCGAGGTAGTCGCAGCCGAGCGCGTTGATGCGCTTGGCGAACTGCTTCGTTTCGATCGGCGAAATCGAGCTCATGTCGACAACGGTTTTCGCTTTGGACAAACCTGCCGCAATGCCGTCGTCGGCGAACAGCACCTTGGCCACATCGGGCGTGTCCGGCACCATGACGAAGACGATGTCGGCGCGCTCGGCCACGGCCTTCGCGCTGGTGCACACGGTGGCGCTGCCCCCGGCGATCTCGGGCGCGAGCTTGCTGCGCGTGTGCACGAACAATTGATGGCCGGCCTTGATCAAGTGACCCGCCATCGGCGCGCCCATGATGCCGAGACCGATGAAGCCGATCTTGAGCGGTGTGCTCGTCATGCTGATTTCCTCTTTGCAGTGTCGAGCCAATGCAGCCCGGCTTCGGTCGTGGTGGCGGGCTTGTATTCGCAGCCGATCCAGCCCGCATAGCCCATGCGGTCGAGCGCAGCGAACACGCGCTCGTAAGCGATCTCGCCGGTGCCGGGCTCGTTGCGGCCGGGGTTGTCTGCCAGCTGGATGTGACCGATGCGTGCAAGGTGTTTCGTCATCGTCGCGATCAGCTCGCCTTCCATGCGCTGGGCGTGATAGATGTCGTATTGCACGCGCAAATTGTCAGAGCCGACCTCGTCGATCAGGGCGAGCGCCTGATCGGTGCGGCTCAGGTAAAAGCCGGGAATATCGAAGGTGTTGATCGGCTCGATCAGCAGCGCGATGCCCGCCTCTTTCAACGCGGCCGCGGCGAAGCGCAGGTTGCCGACGAAGGTGTCGCGAATCGGCTTGTCATCGCCGCCTGCGGGCGCTTTGCCGGCGAGGCAGTTGACACGCGGCACGCCGAGCGCGCTGGCATAGCGAATCGCGGTTGCGACGCCTTCGCGAAACTCGGCAACGCGGTCGGGCAGGCAGGCGATGCCACGTTCGCCACCTGCCCAGTCGCCGGCCGGCAGGTTGTGCAGCACGAGCTCGAGCCGATTCGCGACAAGCCGGTGCTTGATCTCGTCGACCGCGTACTCGTAGGGAAACAAAAACTCGACCGCCGCGAAGCCGGCGCGCGCGGCGTGCTCGAAGCGGTCGAGGAACGGATGCTCGGTGAAGAGCATCGACAAATTAGCAGCGAATCGTGGCATGGCGTTCAATCAGATTCAGTCGAGCATGCTGGCGGGAGCAGGCGCATCGGCGGGGCTGGTCGGCAGTTCCTCGAACTCGTTGATCGCATCGATCTCGGTGCCCATCGAGATGTTGGTCACGCGCTCGAGCATCACCTCGATCACCACCGGCACGCTGAACTCGGACATCCACGCTTCGGCCTGTTTGATGGCCGGTGCGATCTCTTCTTGCTTGCGCACACGCACGAACTTGCAACCCAAGCCCTTGACGACCGCCTCGTGGTCGACGCCGTAGCCTTCCATCTGCGGTGCGTTGATGTTGTCGAACCCGAGCTGCACGCAGTAGTCCATGCTGAAACCGCGTTGGCTCTGGCGGATCAAACCGAGGTAGCTGTTGTTCACGACCATGTGGATGTAGGGCAGCTTGAACTGCGCGCCGACTGCGAGCTCTTCGATCATGAACTGAAAATCGTAGTCGCCCGAAAGCGCGACGATTTTTCGCGTCGGGTCGGCCACGCGCACGCCGAGCGCCGCGGGAATCGTCCAACCCAGTGGGCCGGCTTGGCCGCAGTTGATCCACTGGCGCGGGCCGAACACATGCAGGAACTGCGCGCCGGCGATCTGGCTTAGCCCGATCGTGCTCACGTAGGTCGTGCCGCGCTCGAAGTTGTTGTTCATGCACTGGTAGACCCGCTGCGGCTTCATCGGCACGGTGTCGAGGTTGGTTTTGCGCAGCATCGTGCGCTTGCGCTCGCGGCATTCGGCGACCCAGCCGCTGCGGTCGCGCAGCGTGCCGGCGGCCTTCATCTCTCGGGCCACTTCGACGAACAGCGCGAGCGCCGCTTTCGCGTCCGACACGATGCCCAACTCGGGGGCGAACACTCGGCCGATCTGCGTTGGCTCGATGTCGACGTGCACGAAGGTGCGGCCCTTGCAATACACCTCCGGCGAACCGGTGTGGCGGTTCGCCCAGCGGTTGCCGATGCCGAGCACGAAGTCGCTCGCAAGCATGGTCGCGTTGCCGTAGCGGTGCGAGGTTTGCAGGCCGCACATGCCGGCCATCAGCGGGTGGTCATCGGGGATAGATCCCCAGCCCATCAGCGTCGGGATCACCGGCGTGTTCGTCAGTTCGGCGAACTGTTGAAGCAGGTCAGACGCATCAGCATTGATCACGCCACCGCCCGCAACGATTAGCGGGCGCTCGGCGCCTTGCAGCATCTGAATCGCACGCTCGATCTGCTTGCGCGTGGCCTGCGGCTTGTAGACCGGCAGCGGCTCGTAGGTGTCGATGTCGAACTCGATCTCGGCCATCTGCACGTCGAACGGCAGGTCGATCAGCACGGGGCCGGGCCTGCCCGAACGCATCAGGTGGAAGGCCTGCTGGAATGCGCGCGGCACTTGAGCCGGCTCGCGCACGGTGACGCTCCACTTGGTCACCGGCTTGCTGATCGACTCGATGTCGACCGCCTGAAAGTCTTCTTTGTAAAGCCGCGCGCGCGGCGCCTGGCCGGTGATGCACAGGATCGGGATGCTGTCGGCGATGGCCGAATACAGACCCGTGATCATGTCGGTGCCGGCCGGCCCCGAGGTGCCGATGCACACACCGATGTTGCCCGCCTTGGCGCGCGTGTAGCCCTCGGCCATGTGCGAGGCGCCCTCCACATGCCGCGCCAACACGTGCGCGATCGTGCCGCGTTCGCGCATCACCGAATACAAGGGGTTGATCGCCGCGCCCGGCACGCCGAAGGCCTGCGTGACGCCCTCACGTTCCATCACCAGGTGGGCGGCCATCACGGCTTTCATGCGTGCCATATTGTGTCTCCGGCGGTTTGTTGTTGGGTACCATAAATGATGAGCCTCGGGCTCGCGCATGGCTAGCGCGCAGGCCGATAAGTGCTATTCCGGGGCGGAATGCGCGCGGCTCCGGGGCATCATCGGCGCATGGACCGAATCACCGGCGTACAACTCTTCATCCGCATCGTCGAGTCCGGCAGCTTCTCAAAAGCCTCGGTCGATCTCGGCGTGACGCAACCGACCGCGACCAAGCATGTGGCCGCGGTCGAGGCGCGTCTCGGTGCGCGGCTGCTCAACCGCAACACGCGCGGTGTGAGTGCGACCGAGATCGGCGCACTCTATTACGAGAAATGCAAGACGATCCAGCGCGAGCTCGAAGAAGCCGACAACCTCGCCTCGTTGCTGCAGTCACGCATCGGCGGGCAGTTGCGCATCAGCACATCGGTCGCGTTCGGCCGGCGCGTGCTCACGCCGATCGTGCTGGCCTTCATGCGCCAGCACCCCGAGATCACGGTCGATCTCAGCTTCGACGACCGCTACGTCAATCTGGTCGAGCAAGGCATCGATGTCGCGATCCGCATGGGGCGCTTGGCCGACTCCTCGCTCGGGGCGCGCTACCTGGCGCAGAACCCGTGGGTGCTGGTGGCCTCACCGGCTTATTTGAAGGCGCACGCCGCGCCGACCACGCCGGCCGAGGTGGCCGCGCACCCGTGCCTGATCTACAACACGGTGCAGGGCGACGAGCGCTGGCATTTCACGTCGAAAAATGGCGCCAACGGCGTCGAAGAATCGGTGCCGGTGCGCGGCCCGCTGCGCACCAACAACCTGTCGGTGCTGCTCGAAGCAGCACGCAACGGCATGGGCTTGGCCATGCTGCCGTGGTACGTGGCCCATGAGTCGGTGCAGGACGGCAAGGTCACGCCGCTGCTGACCGACTTCGCGCTGCCGGTGCAGGAGATGCATGCGGTGTTTCCGTCGCCGAAATTGCTGCCGTCGAAGGTCAGCGGCTTCATAGGCTTTTTGCAGTCGCAGCTCGGTACCGAATGGTGGAAATCGGTCAAAGCGCCCGTGTGAACGGATGCGCTCACAGCCCCGTTGCTGCGCGACCGCGCGGGCACGACGCGACGACCGCCTACACGGCTGCGGGCATGGCGCCGACACGCTGACGCGCTCGTGCGACACGGTCGCCCGGGTGCTGCCCATAGCATTCACGTTTTTATCAGCACCGGCCCAATGCCATGTCTTTTGACTCATACATTGCGCCCAGTCGGCTCCCGGCGCGGCGGCTCGCAGCGCTCGTTTCGATCTCGTTGCCGGCACTGGCCGCGGCCCAAACCACCACGCTGCCCACGCTCGACCACTGCGCCGCGATCGGTGCCTCGGCCGACCGCCTAGCCTGCTATGACAAGCTCGCCGGCCGCGCGCCGGCGCCGACCGAATCTGCGGCGAAGCAGCCTGCGCCGGGTGCAGTCTCGGCGCCCACGCCGGCAGCAACCTCGCTGCTCGCGCCGACCGGCGCGCCGCTGCCCGACAACACGGGCGAAAAACCCATGTCCACGCTGATGTCGAAGTACTGGGAGCTCGACGCCTCGGACAAGCGCGGCATCTTCAACTTCGTCGGCTACCAGCCGAACTACGTGCTGCCGCTGCACGTCACCGACCGCATCAACCGGGCGCCGCAATCACCGACCCAGGTCGCGGTACAGCAGCCCGACTTCCGGCGCGACGAAGCCAAGTTTCAGCTCTCGCTGCGGACCAAGTTCGCGCAAGATCTGCCGCTGATCGGCGGCGACGTTTGGGGCGCGTTCACGCAGCACGCGATGTGGCAGATCTATAACGGCACCGACTCGAAGCCGTTTCGCAACACCGACTACCAGCCCGAGCTGATCTACGTGCTGCCCACCGCCAAAGGCCTGCGCGAACTGCCGTTCGGCTGGCAGTGGCGGTACACGCAGTTGGCGCTGGCGCACCAGTCGAACGGGCAGTCCGACCCGCTCTCGCGCAGCTGGAATCGTGTGTACGTCGGCGCTGGTTTCGAACGCGGTGATTGGTCGTTCACGGCGCGCTTCAACCAGCGCCTGAACGAGAACATCGAGACCGACAACAACCCCGATCTGGTGAGCTTCCGCGGCCGCGGCGAGTTCCAGCTGACTTGGGCGCAGGGGCTGCACACCGCCTCGGTGCTCTACCGCACATCGCTGCGCAACGTGCAGTACGGCGCGGTGCAAGCCGAATGGACTTACCCGATCTTCAAGGACCAGCCGAACGGCCTGCGTTGGTTCGTGCAGGGCTTCAGCGGCTACGGCGAAACGCTGACCGACTACAACTTCCGCCAGACCAGCGTCGGCATCGGCGTCACGTTCCTGCAGTTCTGAGCCCCGCGTTCGCCAGCTCTCGAGCGAGCGCGTTGTGCCGTTCGACCAGCACCGGCAGTTCCAGCGTTGTCAACTCGCCGTCACGCACGACAACGCGGCCGTTGACGATGCTGTGCTGCACGCGCGGCAATTGGCAAAACACCAGCGCTGCAAGCGGGTCGTGCAGCGCGCCTGCAGTGGCAACGCCACCCAGCGGCACGGTGACGATGTCGGCCGCCATGCCGACGGCGAGCGCGCCGATGTCGTCGCGGCCGAGTACTTTCGCGCCGCCGAGCGTGGCGATCTCGAGCATCTCGCGCGCACTCATCGCTGACGGCCCGTTCGCGGCACCGTGCGGGTCGAGCGCCGGGACGCTCCCAAGCCGGCCCGCAACCCCCACGGGGGGTCGATCGCCGTACCCGGCGGTCGGGGGGCAAGCGGCACCCACGCGCTGCAGCAGCATCGCCATGCGCACCTCACCCAGCATGTGGCCGGCGTCGTTCGACGCGGCACCGTCGACGCCGAGGCCCACACTCACCCCCGCATCGCGCATCGCGCGAACCGGCGCGATGCCGGAGGCGAGCCGCATGTTCGAGCACGCGCAATGCGCCACGCCGGTGCCGGTGCGCGCGAAAAGCGCAATCCCGTTCGCATCGAGCTTGACGCAGTGGGCGCACCACACGTCGGGGCCGACCCAACCCAATTGCTCGATGTACTCGGCCGGCGTGCAGCCGAATTTTTCGCGCGTGTAGGCGACGTCGAACTCGTTCTCGGCGAGGTGCGTGTGGAGCGAGACGCCGTGGGCTAAGCCGAAGCTGCGAGCGAGCAGCGCCGAGTCGCGCATCAGCTCGCGGCTGACCGAGAACGGCGAGCACGGCGCAACGACGATGCGGCGCATCGCGTAGCGCGCGGGGTCGTGCCAGCGCTCGATCAGGCGCTGGGTTTGTTTCAATATCACGCCTTCGTCTTCGACCAGCCGGTCAGGCGGCAAGCCGCCCTTCGATTCGCCGACGCTCATCGAGCCGCGCGCCGCATGAAAGCGCATGCCGATCTCGGCCGCGCCTTCGATGCTGTCTTCGAGCCGCACTTGCCCGGAGCGACCGTTCGGGTACAGGTACAGGTGGTCGCTGCTCGTGGTGCAGCCCGACAGCAGCAGCTCGGCCATCGCGGTCTGCGTCGAGACCTTGACCATCTCGGGCGTCAGGTTCGCCCACAGCGGGTACAGCCGCTGCAACCACCCGAAGAGTTCGCTGCTCTGCGCCATCGCGCGGGTCAGCGTCTGGAACATGTGGTGGTGGGTGTTGACGAGACCGGGGATGACGATTTGGTCGCACGCGTCGATCACCTCGTCGGCCGTCGCCGGTAGTTCGCTGGTCGAACCGACGGCTTCGATCACGTTGTCGCGCACGAACACGCCGCCGCCGGCGATCTCGCGGCGCTGCGCGTCCATCGTGACGAGGAGGGTTGCATTTTTGATCAGCAGTGTGCGCATGGCATTGCTCGGAAATCAGGTGTCGGGGGTGGTGGGGACTTAAGACTTACAAACAAAAGCTCGCCAAATCGAGCGGCGCACCAGGCGCTCAATGAAGATCACCTCACCAACGCACCGCCCACGAACCAGCGCCCGATCAGGGCGCGCTCGGCGTCGGTGATCTGGGTCGCGTTGTTCATCGGCATGATCTTGAGCACCACGGCTTGCTGGTAGATCACCTGCGCGTGCTTGGCGATTTCGTCGGCCGAATCGAGGCGCACGTTCTTGCTTTGCATTGCGGCGCCGTGGCACATCGTGCAGCGCTGCGTGACGATGGCCTGCACTTCGCCGAACGTGGCCGGCGCGGTCGCGACGACAGCAGGCTGTGGCGGCGGTGCCACGGCGAAAATCGTGACCGCGAGCAGCAGCGTGCCGATGACCGCATAGCGCCAAGGCACGGGCTTGCCATAAGCCAGCGCCTTGTGCCGCAACGCGAACGACAGGCGGATCAGCGCACCCGCCACCATGATCGCGACCAGCACAAGCCAGTTGTTTTTCGCGCCGTAGGTGAAGCCGTAGTGGTTGCTCATCATGGCGAACAACACCGGCAGCGTGAAGAAGGTGTTGTGCACGCTGCGCTGCTTGCCGCGCTGGCCGTGCACCGGATCGACCGGCGTGCCGGCCTCGATCGACGCGATCACCGTGCGCTGGCCAGGGATGATCCAGAAGAACACATTGCCACTCATCGTCGTCGCGACCATCGCGCCGACCAGCAGGAACGCCGCGCGGCCTGCGAACAGGTGGCACGACAACCATGACGCGATCACGATCAGCACGAGCACGCACCCGCCGACGATCAGGTCACCGTGCTTGCCACGGCCGAGCGTGCGGCAGATCGTGTCGTACAGCACCCAAAACGCCACGAAGAAACCGAGCGCGGTGCAAACGGCTGCGGTCGGCGACCAATCGAACAGCGTCTTGTCGATCAGGAAGGTGCTGGCGTTGTACAGGTAAAGCACCGTGAACAGCGCGAAGCCGGTGAGCCAGGTGCTGTAGCTCTCCCACATCGACCAGTGCAATTGAGCCGGAACATAGCCAGGCGAGACCGGGTACTTTTGGTGGTGGTAGAAGCCGCCGCCGTGAACGCCCCACTGCTCACCGCCGACGCCTTTGGCCGCGTCTTTCGCGTCCTTCGGCGGGGTCAGGCTGTTGTCGAGCGAAACGAAGTAGAACGAGGCGCCGATCCACGCAATGCCGGTGACGATGTGCGCCCAGCGCAGCAGCAGGTTCGCCCAGTCGAGCAGGTACGCTTCCATGCGGTTTCGGCCTCTTTGCTTCTCAGAAATTCGATGCGGTTCCGCAATAAGCAGACCAAGTTTTACGGCGTGCCCCGGCGCTCACTAAACTGTATACAGTCTTCATGCCTGAAACTCAGCTGCCGCGGTAGGTGGAATACGCAAACGGGCTCGCAAGCAACGGCACGTGATAGTGAGCGCCGACCGAAGCCAGCCCGAAATCGAGTGGCACCTCGTCGAGAAAGGGTGGCTCGTCGAGCGCGGTGCCGCGCGCACGGAAGTACGCCGCCACGCCGAACACGAGCCGGTATTTTCCGGGCACGAAAGCCGTGCCCTCCAGCAGCGGGCCGTCGGCGCGGCCATCGTGGTTTAGCGTGATCTGCTTGAGCAGCGTGGGCACGCCCCGGTCGAGCCGAAAGAGGTGCACGGCCATGCCGGCGGCCGGGCAGCCGTTGGCGGTATCGAGCACGTGGGTGGTGAGCTTGCCCATGGAATTCGCCCTTGCGGAGACAGGCAACAAAACGCTTGTTGCATGGTCAAAAGTGTATACACTTTGGTGCGCAAAGCAAGGCCCTTTGTCCCGCAACCGCACCGGTACATGACATCACTCGCACCGAAGCTGCAAGTCATACGCCCCGCCAGGGCGAACGCCGCACGCGTCCTCGAGCCGGCGACGAATGAGAACCTCACGCAGCGCATCGCCGACTCGATCACCACCGCGATCGTCGAGCGCCGGCTGATGCCCGGCACCAAGCTGGCCGAGCAAAAGATCGCCGACATCTTCAAGGTCTCGCGCACCCTCGTGCGCCAGGCGCTGATGCAGCTCAGCCGCGACCACCTGATCACGCTCGAACCCGCACGCGGCGCACGCGTGGCCGAGCCGGGCATCGAAGAGGCCAAGCAGGTGTTCGAGACCCGCAACATGCTCGAAGCCGCGATGATCAAGCGCGCCGCCACCGAGCTCAGCGATTCACAAATCGCCGAGCTGCGCGCGCACCTGAAGGCCGAGGCCGAAGCGCTGCGGCGCACCGATGTGTCGGGCCGCACGCGGCTGCTCGCCGACTTTCACGTCGTGATCGCGCAGATGCTCGGCAACGCGGTGCTGGCGCGGCTGCTCAGCGACCTGGTTTCGCGCTGCTCGCTGATCGCGTTGATGTACCAGTCGGCGCACTCGGCAGAGCATTCGGCAGCTGAGCACGTGGCGATCGTCGATGCGCTCGCCCGGCGCGATGCGCGCACCGCCGTGAAGATGATGGGGGCGCACTTACACAACGTAGAACGTAACCTGCGGCTCGATCCGCGCGCGCCCGATCTGGGCTCTGTTCTGCGGCCCACGGGGCGCTAAGAAAACACCATGACGATGACCACGAACTACCCGCGCGACCTCATCGGCTATGGCCGCAACCCGCCGCAGGCGAACTGGCCGGGCAACGCGCGCATCGCGGTGCAGTTCGTCTTGAACTACGAAGAAGGCGCCGAGAACTGCGTGCTGCACGGCGATCCGTCGTCGGAAACGTTCCTCTCCGAAATGATCGGCGCGCAGGCTTTCGAGACGCGGCACTTGTCGATGGAGTCGATGTACGAGTACGGTTCGCGCGCCGGCGCGTGGCGCATCCTGCGCGAGTTCGAAAAGCGCGGCCTGCCGCTCACCGTGTTCGGAGTGTCGATGGCGCTGCACCGCAACCCCGATCTGACGCAGGCCATGGTCGACCTGGGCCACGAAATCGCCTGCCACTCGTGGCGCTGGATCCCGTACCAGCACATGAGCGAAACACGCGAGCGGCGCCACATCGAGATCGGCACGAAGATCATCCGCGACATGACCGATGGCCAGTGGCCGCTCGGCTGGTACACCGGCCGCGACAGCCCAAACACCAAGCGGCTCGTGGCCGACCACGGCGGCTACGAATACGACAGCGACTACTACGGTGACGACCTGCCGTTCTGGATGCCGGTCGACAAGAGCGACGGCAGCACGCTGCAGCGCCTGATCGTGCCCTACACGCTCGACACCAACGACATGCGGTTCGCCTCGATGCAGGGCTTCAACACCGGCGACCACTTTTTCCAGTACCTGCGCGACGCGTTCGACGTGCTGTACGAAGAAGGTGACCCGAACGGCCTGAACCGACCGAAGATGCTGAGTGTCGGCATGCATTGCCGCCTCCTCGGTCGGCCGGCGCGTTTCAAGGCGCTGCAGCGTTTTCTCGATCACGTGCAACAGCATGACCGGGTGTGGCTCTGCCGCCGGATCGACATCGCGCGCCACTGGGCGCTGGCGCACCCCGCGCCGTGATTCGCCCGGAGACACCGATGGCCTCACCGCTCACCCTCGCACGTCTGAATGCCGCCACCGCGCCCGAGTTCGCTGCCGCGCTCGACGGCGTCTACGAACACTCGCCGTGGATCGCCGCGCAGGCTGCGGCCGCGCGCCCGTTCGCAACGCTCGCGCAGCTCAAGCACGCCCTCGTCACGGTGTTGCGTGATGCCGGCCGCGATGCGCAAGTCGCGCTGATCCGCGCCCACCCTGAGCTCGCGGGCAAGGCGATGGTGAGCAAGGCGTTGACGGCCGAGTCGACCCACGAACAAGGCACGGCCGGCCTGGCCGATTGCACGCCGGCCGAGTTCGCGCACATCCAGGCGCTGAACACGGCCTACAACGCCAAGTTCGGCTGGCCGTTAACGCTCGCGGTGCGCGGCCCGCGTGGCACGGGCCTGGCTCGCCACGAGATCATCGCGACCTTCGAGCGGCGCCTCGGCAACCACCCCGGTTTCGAGCTGGCCGAGTGCATCCGCAACATCCACCGCATCGCAGAAATTCGCCTGAACGACAAGTTCGGCACCCTGCCGACACTCGGCAACCAGGCTTGGGATTGCGCCGAGCTGCTCGCCGCGCACACCGACCCGGGATACGCCGAGCGCGGTGAGCTCACCGTCACGTACCTGACCGACGCGCACCGCGCCTGCGCCGCGCAATTGCAGGCGTGGATGCGCGAATGCGGCTTCGACGATGTGCGCATCGACCCCGTCGGCAATGTCGTCGGCGTCTATTTCGGCACCGACCACGGCACCGATGACGGCAGCGCGCACGAACGCCCTCGCCTGCTCACCGGCTCGCACTACGACAGCGTGCGCAACGCCGGCAAGTACGACGGCCGCCTCGGCATCTTCGTGCCGATGATCTGCGTGCGCGAGCTGCACCGCACGGGCAGGCGGCTGCCCTTCGGCTTCGAAGTCGTCGGCTTCGCCGAGGAAGAAGGCCAGCGCTACAAAGCGACCTTTCTCGGCTCGGGCGCATTGACCGGCCACTTCGACAGCACGTGGCTCGACCAGACCGATGCCGACGGCATGACCATGCGCGACGCGATGCGCCACGCCGGCCTGCCCGCTACGCTCGCAGCGATCGCCGTTTGCAAGCGCGACCCCGAGAAGTACATGGGCTTCGTCGAAGTCCACGTCGAACAGGGCCCGGTACTCAACGCGATGGACCTGCCGCTCGGCGTCGTCACGTCGATCAACGGCAGCGTGCGTTACTCGGGCGAAGTGGTCGGTATGGCGAGCCACGCCGGCACCACGCCGATGGCATCGCGTCGCGATGCCGCGACCGCCGTCGCCGAGCTCGCGTTGTTCATGGAACGCCGCGCCGCCGAGCAACCGAACCTCGTCGGCACGATGGGCATCCTGACGGTGCCGAACGGCTCGACCAACGTCGTGCCCGGCCGCTGTCGGTTCACGCTCGACATCCGCGCGACGACCGATGAAGTGCGCGATGCCTGCGCGAACGACGTGCTCGCCGCGCTCAGCGTGATCTGCGAGAAACGCGGCCTTTCGCACACCATCGATCAAACGATGCGCGCCTCAGCGGCGCCGAGCGATCCGGCCTGGCAGCAGCGCTGGGAACGCGCGGTGGCGGCCGCCGGACTGCCGGTGTTCGTCATGCCGAGCGGCGCCGGGCATGACGCGATGAAGCTGCACGAATCGATGCCGCAGGCGATGCTGTTCGTGCGCGGCGAGAACGCCGGCATCAGCCACAACCCGCTCGAATCGAGCACCGCCGACGACATGCAGCTCGCGGTCGAGGCGTTGATGCACCTGCTCGACCAGCTTGCCGAGGAATCACGATGAATGCCCATCACCAACTCGACGCCTGGGTCGACGCGCATTTCGACGAAGAAGTGCGCTTCCTGCAAGCGCTTGTTCAAGTACCGACCGACACGCCACCCGGCAACAACGCGCCGCATGCCGAGCGCACCGCCGAGTTGCTGCAAGGTTTCGGCTTCGAGGCCGAGAAGCACCCGATCCCCGAGTGGGCGCTGAAGGAATACGGCCTGGCCTCGATCACCAACCTGATCGTGCGCCGCCCGTATGCCATCGGCGGAAGGACGATCGCACTGAACGCGCACGGTGATGTCGTGCCGCCCGGCGAAGGCTGGATGCACGGGCCCTACAGCGGCGAGATCGCAGACGGCAAGCTCTACGGCCGCGCCTCGGCCGTCAGCAAGAGCGATTTCGCGACCTACACCTTCGCCGTCCGCGCGATCGAAACTTTGCGTGGGCAACTCAAAGGCGCGATCGAGCTGCACTTCACCTACGACGAAGAATTCGGCGGCGAGCTCGGCCCCGGCTGGCTTTTGCGCAACAGGCTGACGAAGCCCGACCTGCTGCTCGCGGCCGGCTTTTCGTACCAGGTGGTCACCGCGCACAACGGCTGCCTGCAGATGGAAGTGACGGTGCACGGCAAGACGGCGCACGCCGCCATTCCCGACTCCGGCGTCGATGCGCTGCAGGGCGCAGTCACGATCCTCGGTGCGCTGTACCGGCAGAACGCGCTGTACAAAAAAATCACCTCGGCGGTCGTCGGCATCACGCACCCGTACCTGAACGTCGGCCGCATCGAGGGCGGCACGAACACCAACGTCGTGCCAGGCACCGTCACGTTCAAACTCGATCGCCGGATGATCCCGGAAGAAAACCCCGCCGAGGTCGAAGCGACGATCCGACGCGTGATCGCCGAGGCCGTGGCCGACTTCAACCAAGAGCGCGAGGCCGGCATCAAGGTCGACATCAAGCGCCTGCTGCTGGCCAACGCGATGCGCCCGCTGGCCGGCAACGAGCCGCTGGTCGACGCATTGCAAAAGCATGGCGAGGCGGTGTTCGGCGAACCCATCCCGACCTCGGGCTCGCCGCTCTACACCGATGTGCGGCTGTACTGCGAGCACGGCATTCCGGCCGCGATCTACGGCGCCGGGCCGCGCACGGTGCTCGAGTCGAACGCCAAGCGCGCCGACGAACACCTGGTGCTCGAAGACCTGCGGCGCGCAACGAAAGTCGTCGCGCGATCGCTGTTCGATTTGCTGGCGGCCGCGTGACCACCCGTGCTCGGGCACGGAACTTGAATGACGAAGCCAACCCGCGAAACGCGTGCATTCCAACGCGGGCCCACAAGGAGATGACCATGACCCTGCGCCAACACATCGGCACGTTGCTGACCGCCCTCGCCTTCATTGCCGCGCCGCACGCGCATGCACAAGAAACGCCGATCAAGTTCCAGCTCGACTGGCGCTTCGAGGGCCCGGCTGCGCTCTTTCTCGTGCCCGAGGCCAAGGGCTACTTCAAGGCCGAAAAACTTGCCGTCACGATCGACGCCGGCAACGGCTCCGGCGGCGCGGTGACGCGTGTGGCCTCGGGCGCCTACGACATGGGTTTTGCCGACCTGGCCGCGTTGATGGAGTTCCAGGCCAACAACCCGACCGCGCCGAAACCGGTCGCGGTGATGATGGTCTACAACGACACGCCGGCCGCGGTGCTGGCGCTCAAAAAATCAGGCATCAAAACGCCCGCCGACCTGAAAGGCAAAAAGCTCGGCGCGCCGGTGTTCGACGCCGGCCGAAAGGCTTGGCCGATCTTCGCGAAGGCCAATAACATCGGCGACGTGGCCTGGACCGCGATGGACCCGAGCCTGCGCGAGACGATGCTGGCGCGCGGTGATGTCGACGCGATCACCGGCTTCTCGTTCACCTCGCTGCTCAACCTGGAGGCGCGCGGCGTCAAGGCCGACGACATCGTCGTGCTGCCGTACCCGAACCATGGCGTCAAGCTGTACGGCAACGCGGTGATCGTCTCCGAAGCTTTTCTGAAAAAGAACCCCGAAGCCGTGCGTGCCTTCTTGCGGGCGTTCACCAAAGGCGTGAAAGACGTGATCGCCGACCCGAAGGCCGCGATCGTCACGCTGAAGGCACGCGACGGCCTGGTCGACGCCGCGCTCGAAGAGCGCCGCCTCAAGCTCGCGCTCGACGCGACCGTGCTGACCACGAACGCGAAAGCCGAAGGCTTCGGCAACGTCTCGGCGCCGCGCCTGAGCCTGATGGCCAGCCAGGTCTCGGACGCGTTCGCGACGAAGGCGCGCGTCGACAGCACGACGGTCTGGAACGGCTCGTTCCTGCCGCCGGCCGGTGAGCGCGACATCTTCAAGGTCGCGAAGAAGTAGGCAGCCGCCATGGCCGCGTTCGTCAATTTTTCCAACGTCTGGCTCGCCTACAACGCCGAGTTGCTCGCGACGAACCAGTTCGCGGTCGAAGACATTTCGCTCAGCGTCGAGCGCGGCGAATTCATCGCGATCGTCGGGCCCTCGGGCTGCGGCAAGTCGACCTTCATGAAGCTCGCGACTGGGCTCAAGACGCCGTCGAAGGGTACGATCCAGATCGACGGCTGCGAGGTCGCCGGGCCGCTCAAAATCACCGGCATGGCGTTTCAATCGTCGTCGCTGCTGCCGTGGCGCACGACGCTCGGCAACGTCATGCTGCCGCTCGAAATCGTCGAGCCGTACCGGTCGTCGTTTCGCGCCAAGCGCGCCGAGTACGAAGACAAGGGCCGCAAGCTGCTGCAAAGCGTCGGCCTCGGCGGCTACGAAGACAAGTTTCCGTGGGAGTTGTCGGGCGGCATGCAACAGCGTGCGTCGATCTGCCGCGCGCTGATCCACGAGCCGAAGATGCTGCTGCTCGACGAACCCTTCGGCGCGCTCGATGCATTCACGCGTGAAGAGTTGTGGTGCATCTTGCGCGACCTGCAAAGCACGCAAAAATTCAACGTGATCTTGGTGACGCACGATTTGCGCGAAGCGGCGTTCCTCGCCGACACCGTCTACGTCATGAGCCGCGGCCCGGGGCGCATCGTCGCGAAAAAAGCGATCGAGCTGCCGCGGCCGCGAGATTTGGCGCTGACCTACACGACGGCATTCACCGACATCGTGCTGGAGTTGCGCGAGCACATCGGGGCGATTCGGAAGCCGTTCGTGGTGGCGGCGGAGTTGGCATCGTGACCGTGGTCGGCGCATCGCGGCAGGCGGCACCCGGCGGGGGCTCATGCTGTGGCGGTATTCGCTTCGCTGCGACTG
>ENA-OFCI01000413-OFCI01000413.1-metagenomes-genome-assembly--contig:-NODE-413-length-26358-cov-26.136905_pt1 | contig 26358 bp, 28 predicted proteins | sample MGYA00153391_OFCI01 | MGnify analysis MGYA00153391
CCTATGCGTGCTTGTGCGATGCCTGCTTTTCTAAAACCGGGCGATGTTCTCTACGCGATCGCCCCAAGTGGAGCGGTACAGGATCCGGCAGCCTTTCAATCGGGGCTACACGAGTGGCGATCGCGGGGCTACCGGGTCAAATTGGTCCTTGGGTGGGACGATCGCTACGGCTACCTAGCTGGAACCGATGACAGTCGGCGGCATCAGTTGGCAATGGTACTGGGGGATTCAGAATGCAAAGGAATTTTATGTATTCGGGGTGGGTGGGGTGCGGCGCGGGTTTTGGAGAACTGGACGCTGCCGCTTGATGAGGCGAACCCGAAGTGGCTGATTGGATTTTCGGATATTACGAGTTTGCTATGGGCGTGGGCCATGAAGGGAATTTCGGGCATTCATGGTCCAGTGCTGACCACCTTGGGCGACGAACCGGAATGGTCTAAGCAGCGGCTATTTGATTGGGTGGAACGGGGGACGATCGCCCCTCTTTTCGGCGAAGGCTGGGGAGGCGGTACCGCTTCGGGGTTGCTGTTGCCTGCCAATCTAACAGTGGCGACGCATTTGCTCGGGACGTCTGTACAGCCGGAGTTGGATGGGGTCGTGTTGGCGCTTGAAGATGTGGGAGAAGCGCCCTATCGGCTCGATCGATTGTTGACCCATTGGCGCATGACGGGAGCTTTGACCCAGGTAGCGGGGATTGCCTTAGGACGATTTAGCTCCTGCGAGGTGCCAGAGGGCTATCCGAGTTTAAGTGTGGAAGACCTGCTGCGCGATCGACTTTCTGATTTGGGGATTCCAGTGGTGTCGGGGCTAGCGTTTGGCCATGAAGGCGAGAATGCAGCGCTTCCGGTGGGGATTAAAGTGAGTCTCAACGGAGATCTGGGACGGCTGGAATTTGGGTAGAATGGAGAAGTCCAATGCCCCTATCTCTCTGATCAAAAAGGCAAACCGTTAGCGGCTTAGAATCCTTAGTTAACTTAAGCCGGACACTACTAGCTCAATTCAAGGCCCCTTTTCCTATGATCCGAGTCCTTCTCGTAGACGATCAACCCCTCATCCGTCGTGGACTGCGGTTCTTGCTCAAACCTGAACTTGATCTCGAAATCGTTGGAGAAGCCGAAAACGGAGAAGCTGCGATCGCCCTCCTCCAGACCCTAGAGGCTGATGTCATTCTCATGGATGTCCGAATGCCCATTATGGACGGCGTAGCGGCCACCAAGGCTATTACCCACGCCTTCCCAAACACCAAAATCCTTATCCTCACCACCTTCGACGACACCGCCTACGTCACCCAAGCTCTGCAAAACGGCGCATCAGGCTACTTGCTAAAAGATACTCCCGCAGCCGAACTCGTTAGTGCGATCGCCCTCATCCACAAAGGCTACACCCAACTCTCCCCCGGACTCGCCCAAAAACTCCTCGCTTCACCGCCGCCCTCTCCGCCTTCTCAATTCTCAATTCCAAATTCTCAACTCCAAACTCCCCTCACCCCTCGCGAAGAAGAAATCCTTTCCTTAATCGCATCAGGATCTAGCAACCGAGAAATCGCACAGCACCTCTACATCTCTGAAAAAACCGTCAAAAATCACATCACCAACATCCTTAGCCGACTCGGACTTCGCGATCGGACCCAAGCCGCAATTTATTATCACTATGGCAGCTCAAAATAATAGTTCAAATCAAGCCGGAAGCTCAAAACCCCAAAGGTCAAAACTCGCGTCGTGAGAAAATGAGCGAGGTCAGACCTAGGACTAGAACAATGTACAACAGACCATAGCTAGTACTGGTCAACAGTGAAATCCGATCGGGAATCAAATGATAAACCACCTGATTTTTTAGATCAAACCGACCCATGTCCGGAAGAATAAGATAAAGCCAACCCGCTGCCCGTTCTAGGTCAGGATTTTTTGAGAGCTTGGCAAAGGTGACCATATCTCGGCTTAGAGTTCCCATTAGGTAAACCCCAAAAGTCATCATGATTCCTAAAATCGGTCCCGTAAAGACCCCAAACAGTAGCGCGATCGCCGTCACCAACGACAACTGAAGCCACAAAAACAACCCATTCAGGGCAACATCTTGCAAGACAAACGACACTTTTGCATAAGTCATGACAGCTAGATAAATGCCCGTCATAATAATCACGAGCACGCCTAGCACTCCGGTCAAGCCTAAGTGCTTGCCGAAGATAAACTCCGTCCGGCTGACGGGTTTTGCCACCAAGACCAAAACCGTGCGCTTTTCGATTTCTTTATTGACCAAATTAGTCCCCACAAAGATCGCCAGCATCAACCCCATCACCTGCATCAACGCAAGCCCCAAGTCCGGCAAGATCTTGTTCTCAGTGGCGACGGCGATTTCGGGCAGTAACCGCTGGGCGATCACCAACACGATTCCATACAGCGCAATCAGGTATAGCACTCGATCGCGAATCACTTCGCGAAAGACATTGGTCGAGATTGTCGTAATCCGTGCGATCGGGCTAAACATAATCAACCTAAAAATTAACGTAAAAAACAGCTAAAACTTCACCTAAACATCCCGAGCTAGACCTTCTTGAGCTGCGGTTCATTCACATCCGTGCAGCTCAATTTTCCTACCATTTTGGTATCTGGGATGGTGCTATTGGCACGACGGGAAAATACTCGCTTAGGAATGATTTCACAGTTCTTTGTGACCTTGTAATTATTTCCATTGGCAGAGGGTCCAGTCCAGGTGGCTTCTAGGCCCAGATTGTACAGCGCCCCCGAATCGTAGGTGTCTCCTGTAACCTTCGCACCTAACTTCCACAAATCCACTTCGCCGCTTCCTGGTTTCCCTTTAAGACGATTTTGGACACCGTCTTGAAGATCCTTTACCCAAGTATCTCCCTTGGTTTCAAACAGCCAGCGTTCCGTTTCAGACCAAGTTTGGTTATTAAATCGATCGCGCAGCTCACTTTCTGCCGCATTCAGCACTTCGCGACCTCTCGACGACTGGAAGCTCGACTGCGAAACCCGCACCACAAAAGAACTCCGGCTAAAATCATCCGACAGCAGACTAGGATACGCCCCCAACCAGCCCTGCAACAAAAAATAAAACTGAATCCAGCAGGCGATCAAAAAGTAGCTCAACACAAATAGCACGACTCCCTGACGTTTCCCCACTTTAGGCAGGGTAAATTCTGGAGTTTTTAACACTGCATTGGTCTTAATAAACTGTGGAGCAACATCAATAAATGCGGCCAGAGGCGGAATACAAATAAACATAGGCGGCGTGATGCCTCCCAATTTTCCAAAATCCACCCAGCTTCCAAACACGGCCACACAAGTCAACGTCGAGACAATCCAAGGCCCGACGTTGACTTTGCTAAACAGGGCATTAAACGTTAGCGCATTCTTCACGTCTTTTTCGTAGACGAACCACCACACAGACGTAATCAAAAAGAACCACCCCCAGCTAGACACAAAGCGCTGGGGTATCGGAGTCAGGAAGGATGCAATAAAGACGCTAAATAAACTTAACAACATCAACGTTTGCCAACTCGCCGGCTGAGGCGGAGTCAGAAAACTACGGTACGAGGCAAACCAGTCTTTCATAGCAGCTTCACAGAGAACGGGTAGGAAAAACGTGCTTAGAGTATGTGACGAATTTGGTCTAGCTAGGGAGATTCAACTGATCAACGAGGAGTCGAATGGCCAAAATCGTGACGATCGCGGTAAAGCTGAACGCATTGGCCCACAGCACCGCTAACGGACGATTGGGTTCGTCACTGAGAGTCCGATCGGCGTGCCGTTTATACCCTTGAAACTTCCGGAATTTAGGAGACGCTTCTTCCTTCAGCTCAAGCTTAGGAGTCTTTTCAAGGATCACCTCTAACAGCTCAATCCCCTGTAATTTCAACGCGAAGGTCATCACAAACATGAGGAACCCCGCGATAATCACCTCTGACGGAATCGATCGGACCCCATAGAACACCGACTCAATCAGAAAGAGTCGCGCAGGGGTCGGTAGCCATGGCTCAAGGGAGAACAGCACCATCCATCCGAGCACCGTCGTCAGAAGATTGACCGTCGCAGAGTATTGCATACTCACCTTGCGACCTAAATTGAGGCGCTGATTCAGCACCGCTGCTTCGATGGCGATCGCCACAAACATAAAAAGCAACTGAAAAGCAACCGTTCTCAGAGGCAGTACATCGGTATAAGTAGTAATGGGTGGCATTGCATCGTTAAAAGATTCCCATCAGAATTTTACGTGCGTCCGTCGAATTTGGAACGAAATTTTAGAGGTTCATTCCAAATTACTGCCGCAATCATCAAGACATCGTGACAGAATAGTGTGAGCAGACGCAGATTGGACACTAGATATGGTTCTTCGTACGGGTATCGGCATTCGGACAGCGCAGGGACAATCCGAGCGCCTCTCAGGGCAAATCCATGTCTATGACGGGGCGGGGAAGGGAAAGTCTCAGGCGGCGCTGGGCGTGGTATTGCGATCGATCGGCTTGGGAATCCAGTCCTATTCGCAAACTCGGGTGTTACTGTTGCGTTTTCTGAAGGGACCGGGACGGATGTATGACGAGGATGCGGCAATTGAGGCGTTGCAGCGAGGATTTCCGCACTTGATTGATCAGGTCCGCACGGGACGATCGGAGTTTTTCACGGCAGATGAGATTACAAAGTTCGATCGGCTAGAGGCGCAGCGGGGATGGGATGTGGCGCGGGGTGCGATCGCGTCGGGATTATATTCGGTGGTGGTGATGGATGAGTTAAATCCGGTTCTGGACTTGGGGTTGCTGCCGATTGATGAAGTGGCGCAGGTGTTGAAGCGGAAGCCGGACCCCATGGAGATTATTGTTACCGGACGCGGTGCGCCCCAAAAGTTAATTGACATTGCGGATCTGCATTCTGAGATGAAGCCTCATTATCACAATGTGACTCAAGAAGCGGGCGTCGGCGGTATCGAAATCTACACGGGAGATGGGAAGGGCAAATCAACGAGTGCGCTAGGTAAGGGCTTACAGGCGATCGGAAAGGGCATTGGCCAGGATAAGTCTCATCGCGTGTTGATTGTACAGTGGCTCAAAGGGGGCAATGGCTACACCGAAGATGGGGCGATCGAGGCACTGCGTCAGAGCTATCCGCATTTGGTGGATCATCAGCGCTGTGGTCGAGATGCGATCGTATGGCGGGGTCAGCAGCAGGATATTGATTATGTTGAAGCGGAGCGGGGGTGGGAAATTGCCAAGAGTGCGATCGCCTCTGGGTTGTACAAGACCATTATTTTAGATGAGCTAAATCCGACGCTGGATCTAGAGTTGTTACCTGAAGCGCCTGTGGTCCAAGCTATTTTGCAAAAACCCAAGGGAACTGAGATTATTATTACTGGACGGTGCAAAAATCAGCCTGCGTATTTTGATCTTGCAACGGTGCATTCAGAGATGATTTGTCACAAACACTATGCGGCTAGAGGGGTCGATCTCAAGCGCGGCGTGGACTTCTAATAGGGCGACTTCCCAGAATTTCGAGGCGGGTCGCCCGTTCAAACGCTTCCTAAGAAACCGATTGTTTCTCCTTTCGGGCCTTATCTTTTTCCTGTTGCTTCTCACGTTTTTGGTCGTTTTTCGCCTTACGTTCAGCTTCGATCGCCTGCAAACTAGATAATTCTTTCTCTTCGGCAACCTTATCTTGGTAATAATTGAAATCACCGCGATACAACCGGAATTCCCCATCGCGAATTTCAACTACCTTTGTCGCCGTTTGTGAGACGAAATATCGATCGTGCGACACAATAATGACCGTGCCATCATAGGCCCCGATCGCCCCTTCCAACATCTCTTTTGCAGGGATGTCTAAGTGATTGGTCGGCTCATCGAGGATAAGTAAGTTAACAGGTTGCAGCAGCATTTTTGCTAATGCCAAGCGAGCTTTCTCGCCTCCACTGAGTGACCCAACCTTTTTCTGCGCCGCTTCACCGCTAAAGAGAAACCGACCCAGGATTCCACGCACTTCTTCATTGGTCCAAGTTGGAACTTCATCATGAATCGTGGTCATCACGTTCTTTTCAAGGTCAAGCGCTTCAGCTTGGTTTTGCTCGAAGTAGCCGACGATGACATTATGTTCGCCGAGGTCAACTGCTCCTTCCGAGGGCGTTTCGCTGCCCGTTATGAGTCGCAGTAGCGTCGATTTACCTGCCCCGTTTGGCCCGACGATCGCAATCTTGTCGCCCCGCTCAATGAGCAACTCTGTCCCCAAAAACAACAGTTTCTCGTCGAAAAAGTGCGTCAAATTGTTAATCACCACCACTTCACGACCACTTCGAGGGGCTTCTGGAAACTTAAACCGAAGGGCTTTGGCCTTTTGATCGGGGGCTTCGATGCGTTCAATTTTATCCAGTTGTTTTTCGCGGCTCTTTGCCTGGGTTCCACGGGCGGCGGAGGCTCGGAAGCGATCGACAAATTCCTGTTGCTTATCGAGGTCTTTCTTTTGGCGTTCGTAAGCAGACTGTTGAGCTAATTTCTGTTCTGCTTTCTGAGTTAGGTAACTGGAATAGTTGCCCTGATAGCTAGCCGAAACGCCGCGTTCGGTTTCAACAATATTGTTACAAAGACGATCGAGAAACTCGCGATCATGCGACACAATCACCATGGGCGTATTCAAACTGATCAAATACTTTTCAAGCCATTCAATGGTGTCAAGATCCAAATGGTTAGTCGGTTCATCCAGCAGCAGCAAATCCGGTTCCTGCAAAATCACCTTCGCCAAGTTCATGCGCATCTGCCATCCGCCACTAAACTCGCTGACGAAGCGATCGGCGTCTGCTAGATCAAACCCCATATCTGGCAAGATTTTCCCAATCTTCGCCTCAATACCATAGCCGTCTAGCCCTTCAAACTGCCGTTGCAGCTTGTCCATTTTGCCCAACAGCTTATCGAGTTCATCCGGATCAGCAGTCTCCATGGCATTTAGCACCTTCGAGAGTGCCTCATGGACGTTATTCGCCTCCCCAAACGCGCGCCACATCTCGTCTTGGACTGTGCGCGTCTGGTCCACGTCAAATTCTTGGCTGAGATAGGCAATGCGCAGACTGGACTGCTTGACAATTTTGCCAGCGGTTGGTTCCGTTTCACCCATGATAATTTTGAGCTGCGTAGACTTGCCTGCGCCGTTTACGCCCACAAGTCCAATGCGATCGCCCGGTCTCACTTCCCAGTTAATGTCGCGCAGCACTTCACCTGTCGGATAGATTTTGCTGATTTTTTCGAGGCGCAACATGGGCAGTGGCTCCGGAAGGGATTCTTAAAAGTTTGTAACGCAAGAATTGTAACGCACCTTGTCACATTAATGCCTAGCGTTTAGTCCTGTGGTTGAGAGGAGGATTGTGGATGCCGATCGCGCGCGCATTGAACAATCTGATGAACCAAGTCCGAAAACTCGATTCCACTCGCATTCCAAAGCTGTGGATACATGCTCATGGACGTGAATCCAGGAAGCGTGTTGACTTCATTAATCAACAGTTCATCAGTCGCCTCGCAATAGAAGAAATCCACCCGACTAATTCCCGCACAGTCGATCGCTTTAAAGGCTTGAATGGCCATGTCTTGAATCCGCAACACTACGTCTGCGGTCAAATTTGCCGGAATGTGCGTTTGCGATCGGCCTGCAGTGTACTTGGTCTCGTAATCGTAGAAATCACTCTCAAAGGTCACCTCACCCACCACCGACGCTTTGGGATGATCGTTGCCGAGAATAGCCACCTCCACTTCCCGAGCCGTTACGCCTGCCTCGACGATGATGCGTCGATCGTAACTCGCGGCCTCATCCAGCGCCTTCTCCAGTTCGGCGCGGGTGCGGCATTTGGAAATGCCCACCGAGGATCCCAGGTTTGCAGGCTTCACAAAACAGGGATAGCCAAGCTGCGTTTCAATGTCATCACACAATTTCGGAAACCGACAGGGATCAGAGTAAATATCCGATCGATTGACCGCATAGTATTTCACCTGAGGCAATCCCGCCTCTGCAAATGCCATCTTCATCGCAATTTTGTCCATCCCCACACAGGACGCCAGCACACCCGATCCTACGTAGGGCACCTGCATCAACTCCATTAAGCCCTGAATCGTCCCATCTTCCCCGTTGGGACCGTGTAAGACTAAGTACCACAGATCAATTTTTTCCACGCCTGCGGGAAATTGCCAAAGATTGGGCCGGACTGCATCATCGGTCACCATTGCGCACTGACTCTCCAGCACCGTTTTGGCCGCATCCCCCGAGACCCATGCGCCGTTCTTGCAAATATAAAATGGATGAACCCTGTAGCGCACCGCATTCGCACCCATCGCTAATCCTTTGGCGATCGCCCCGGCTGAGATGATTGAGACTTCATGTTCTCCCGATCGTCCCCCGAAGAGCAGTCCCACGTTTAGCTGAGTCGTCATGGCGAGTTGTTCCTATTTCAGTGCGTGAGTGAGTTGCATGGGTTAGCTTTTAACTGAAGCGCCCCGATAAAGCGCCTAATTTCGCAATCAATATACCAGATCGCTTCTCCACAATCTGGTAGCCTAAGAATTGAGCTGAATTTTGTTGAGCAGCTCCAAATATAGGCAGGGCGCTTCTAATGCACAGTTTCATTCCCCCCGATCGTTTTTTCCCCTACCTGACCTGGACGGATATTCGCGACATGCCGTCACGGGAAACGGTGGTCATTATTCAGCCTGTCGGCGCAATAGAGCAGCATGGTCCACACTTGCCGCTGGTGGTGGATTCGGCGATCGGCGTTGCGGTCCTGGGGAAAGCCCTAGAGCGTCTCGATTCGGGCATTCCTGCCTTTGCAATGCCACCGCTTTCCTATGGCAAATCTAACGAACACTGGCATTTTCCAGGGACGATTTCGCTGTCGGCAGAGACGTTGATTCGGGTGCTCATGGAAACGGGAGAAAGCCTGTATCGATCGGGTTTTCGCAAATGGGTGCTGATGAATTCCCACGGCGGACAGCCACAAATTATGGAGATTGTGGCGCGGGATTTACATGTGAAATATGACGATTTTGAAGTATTTCCCTTCTTTACTTGGCGCGTTCCTAACATAACCAAGCAGCTTTTAACTGAAAAAGAAGCCCGACTTGGCATTCATGCCGGAGACGCTGAGACCAGTTTGATGATGGCTATTGTACCCGAACAGGTGAAGTTCGATCGAGCAGTCTGTGAATATCCTAGCGGACTGCCAGAGAATAGTTTGCTGACCCTAGAACGCAATCTCCCCATTCCTTGGGTAACGCGGGACATCAGTGAAAGCGGCGTAATCGGTGATGCGACGACCGCAACTCCAGAGAAGGGCCATCTGATTTGGGAATCCTTGGCGGATGGATGGGCACAAGCGATCGCAGACGTGCATCGGTTTAAGCAGCCGCAGCATTGGAAAAACTATCAAGAATAGTTCGGTTAGCGATCAGATTTAGCGTTAAGTCTAGTATGTTTAAAGTTTCATTTCAATCTTACGCCCGATCGTTCACCGTCCCATTAAAGACTTACCATGGCGCTTGGTCAGTTCGGGAGGGAATTGTCGTTGCCTTAATGGATGAACAGGGCCAAGTAGGATTGAGTGAGATTGCGCCATTGCCTTGGTTTGGGTCAGAGACAATGGAGGAGGCGATCGACTTTTTGACGGGGTTGGACGGCGTGATTGAGGATTGGCGATCGGTGCCGGATTCATTGCCGTGCTGTCAGTTTGCCTTTGAGATGGCGATCGCCCCCCCAGCGCCCTCGGTTGAAGGAGAAAGAGAGGGATTGGAGAGAAGAGATGCGGGTCGATTGTTTGCCGAATTATTACCCGCTGGAATAGATGCTTTGACGCAGTGGGAGGATTTGTATGCGATGGGAGCGCGATCGTTTAAATGGAAAATTGGAACAGCGAATATTGCCTATGAATTAGGGATCTTTAAGCAACTCTGCGATCGGCTTCCTCACGATGCCTTTTTACGGCTCGATGCCAATGGTGGTCTGAGTTTGACCGAAGCACGACAGTGGTTAGAAGAATGCGATCGACACTCCTGCATTGAGTTTTTAGAACAGCCCTTAGGCGTTGAATTTTTTGATGATTTATTAACATTAAGTCATGAATTCACGACATTGCTAGCGCTAGACGAATCCATTGCAACGTACGTGCAACTTGAAGAATGCTATGCGAGAGGATGGCGAGACGTATTTGTGATCAAACCGTCGATCGCAGGATATCCATCACGGTTAGAAAAATTTTGCTCCCAGCATTTCATCGATCGTGTTTTTTCGTCTGTATTTGAGAGTTCGGTCGGGTTTCAGAATGCGTTACAGGTTGCGCATTCGATCGGCAGCGATCGGGCCTTAGGGTTTGGCACCGCCCGATATTTTGCAGGCATCAAACCCGTTAGCAGCATTGAAATTTGCGAAAAAGACCCCAATCAATTCCTCGTCAAATTTTGGAGTGCGATCGCCTCCAACCACCACATATTTTTATCCCCTCCCCACGCCCCCGAAACCCATCCATCCCCCCCATCTCCCAAAATCCCCATCCAAACGATCAACATCCCCACCAGCGGCACCACCGAACACCCAAAATTCGCCACCCACACCCTCACCACCCTCACCCATTCCGTCCAAGCCACCCAACACCACCTCCAAACTCAACGGATCAACAGCCTCTGCGTCCTCCCGCTCCACCACGTCAGCGGACTCATGCAGCATTTACGATCGCACCTCACCGGGGGCCAGCTCATCCTTTGGGACTGGAAAGATCTCGAAAACGGTCACTTCCCCGACGTCCCGCTCGAAACCTTTTATCTCTCCCTTGTCCCCACCCAACTCCAACGCCTAATTCACCGCCCCGAACTCCAACGCCTCAAAGCCATCCTCCTCGGCGGCGCACCCCCATGGAATAGCCTCCTCCAAAAAGCCAGAACCCAAAACCTCCCGATCGCCCTCACCTACGGCATGACCGAAACCGCCTCCCAAATCGCCACCCTAACCCCCGAAGAATTCCGCTCCGGCAGTAATAGCGTCGGCAAACCCCTTCCCCACGTCACGATCGAGATCCGAGACGACCTAGGCACCCTATGCGAACCGGGCGAAATCGGAAATCTGTGGATCACCGCCCAATCCAGAATGCTGGGCTACTTTCCCCACATAGACACCGATTCCACCTTCCGACCCGACGACCTCGGCTACTTCGACCCCTCCGGCCATCTCCACATCGTCGGGCGCAACAGCGACAAAATCATCACGGGCGGCGAAAACGTCTACCCCAGCGAAATCGAAGCCGTCATCCGACGGGTCGTCCCCGTTCAAGACCTGTGCGTCATCGGGGTAGACGACGAAATTTGGGGCCAAAAAATCGTGGCGGTGTACGTCTGTGACTCTCTGCTAGATATTAAATTGGATCTAAATCTAGATCGCTCTCTGCCCAAATTCAAATACCCCAAACACTGGATTCGAGTCGAAGCCATTCCTCGCAACAATCAAGGAAAAATCGATCGCCGCTCAGTACTCCAACTCATTCAAACCCATCTTTCCTAAAAAAGGAAAAAATGTAGTACATTACTTCGACAGATTACAAATAAAATACTACACTCGTAATACAGGCTGTCTAAGCCCGAACCCATGTTCATCCTACTCACGGAGACTCGTTCCCATGCAAGCCCTCACCCGAATTTCTACCACCGACATGGAAGTCACCAGCATCCGCCTCGAAAAAGAACTCAAGGAACGGCTTAAAGGACTCTCCGGCAATCAAGGGTATCAGGCATTGATCAGAGATATATTGTGGAACTATGTCCAGCAGCGATCGCAGGACTTCCTGCCCAACGTTTCGAGTACCGACATCCGCGCCACCGTCTCCGCCATCGCCGAACGCGAAGAACATTGCTCCCTGACTGGAAAATTAATCCAAATGGGCGAAAATATTATTTTGGGATTAACGAACGAAGGAAATTTAGTCCCGATTCATCCCGATAGTCTGAATTGAGAGCAAACTTAAGTGCGAAATCGAGAAAGTTTGGTATATTGTGCGTCAAGTGAGAGGGTGCAACTCCTAGTCTCGACTTTGTGTATTGACTTAGCTCATCGACCCGTGCAAGTACCAACTCGTTATGACTGAAAAACGTGGAGTTCCTGATCGAAATTCTTCCCAGAAATCAAGTTTAGGGATGGTTTCGAGGCAGCGATCGAAGGTACAAAGAGCAGACTCATCGGCCCGCGCTTCTGCCGTTGTCTCTGGAGCTGTGGCCGAGGTTGCCGTAAAGCCATCTTCTGCGACAGCTTTAAAGCCGCCGCTAGGATCGAGGATCAAAAACTTATGTTTGGACTGGCGATTCGTCAGTAGTTTGGGCCTTATCACAACGATCGGGCTTACCACCGTGTCCGCCTTGTTTTTGCTCAAAATCCCAGCCTTACCTAACTGCCCGTCCATTTTTTGGCCCCTAGCGTCGGCCTCCATGCGGATGCAATGTGCCCAACTTGCCGCTAGCAAACGCACTGCCAAAGATTTGATCGAGGCGATCGATCTGGTCGGCACCCTCCCCAAAGATCATCCGCTCTATGAAGAAGCAAGCCGTTGGATCGAAGATTGGTCAAAGGAATTGCTTGATGTCGCCCAGGAAGAATTTAATAACGGCCACCTCGAAGCCGCGATCGTCGCCGCCCGAAAAATCCCCATCCACGCCGTTGCCGCCAAACAAGTCGAAGCACGAATCAAGCAATGGGAAGGCATTTGGAGCGAGGCCGAAAGCATTGTCAAACAGGTAGATGAGTTCCTCGCCAAACGCAACTGGCGCGATGCTTTTAATGAAGCCACCAAGCTCCTCGCCCTCGAAAACCCTTATTGGCAGACCAATCGCTACACCGAAATCGGAACGCGCATCGCCACTGCCAAAGATGAAATCACCAAGATGAATCAGGCCGATCAAGCCATTAGAGACGGCAACGCGGACGAATTGCTCAAAACCCTTCAAGCCCTTGATACGATTCCTAACCAGAGTGCCCTTTATAAAGAGGCCCAAGATATTAAGTCCCGCATGGGTAAACGACTCATTACGCTGGCGGAAGAGGCTGCCGATCGAGGCCAGTTTGATGAAGCGCTGCGCATTACTAACAAGATTCCTGACGGGCTTAATCTCAAGCAAGAGACTGAGGATTTTATTGCTCTGATCGGAGCACAGTCCAAAGCCTCCAAAGGCAATTCACTCGAAATCGAAGAAGCCATTTCCCAAGCCTCTCGCATTCCCGTCGGTCGTCCACTCTACGATCGCGCCCAGAAGCTCGTCTCCCGCTGGCAGGATGAACTCCGTGATATTGCCCTGCTCGATCGCGCCCGAGAACTCGCCCGAGCCGGAAGCCCTGAAGCGATTCAAGCGGCAATCACTGAAGTCTCCACGATCGGTTCTGGCAACGCGAGATATCGTGAAGCCCGAGAATTCATTGAAAAAGAAAGCCGTGAGCTCCAAGTCAAGCCGATCAAGTCCACCGTCAGTGCTCCGATTCCAGCAGCAGACCAGCCCCTTTCAAGCATTCCCAGCCCGTCTGCCACACCCGCCAATCCATCGCCCATCTCCAGCAATGAGTATCAGCCCCTTTTAGAACAAGCCACTCGTCTGGCCGAATCAGGCGATTTACCGAGCGCCATTGCTACGGCCCAGCAGATTCCACCGGACAGCCTGCTCTACAATCAAGCCCAAGGCCGAATTTCCAAGTGGCAGACCCGAAGTGACGCCGAACAAGGTCTCCAGCAGGCGATCGCGCGCGCCGGGGCAGGCAATCCCAACGATCTGCTCGATGCCATTGCCATCGCCCAACAAGTCCCTAACAACAACCCGCTCAAAGCTCAGGCCAACCAGTCCATTGAGCAGTGGAGTGAACAGATCTTACAGGCGGCGATCGGGCAGTCGGCCTATGATTCTCCGGGTGCGATTTCCCTTGCAGGTCGCATTCCAGCCGGAACCGCTGCCTTCAGTCAGGCCCAAATCAACATTTCCCGCTGGAAAAAAGAGCTAGGACAGCGGTAAACTATATAAACCTTTACATAACTTTTGCACAGCCCTCACGATTATGACGACAACGTGAAGGATGCACGCGATGGTCAGGTTAAAGGGCACTGTAAGTATTACTGACCTCACCCCTCCGCAGATTTATGCTAGAGATTATCTTGGCTATCTTGTCCGTATCCGCCGCCGCCGGGATGCGATCGATTTTACCCCTGCTGGTTTTGGGGTGTCTTGCGGGAGAAGGTCTATGGTCTAAAGTTCCCCTTCTTGAGCATGTCTCACCGCCCGTTTTGGTGGGCGTTCTGGTGACGGGTTCACTCTTTGAGGTGATCGCCTCTAAAGATCCCACAGGGATTCGAGTATCCCAACTCTTTCAACTTTGCCTGAGTCCCTTAGTCGGCGGACTCTTGGGTTTTTCCATTGCCCGAGCGTCTGATCTGCCGATGGTGGTGGTGGCGGTGCTGGGGATGGTCAGCGGGCTATTGGCGCTGGTGTTACAGTTGGTGCAAGTGGGGTGGTTTTATCGGTTGCGGGGGTTGCCCCTGTGGATGGTGTTTGCGCAGGATTTTCTCTGCGTGTTGTTAATTATATTTGCCTTCGGATCTCCTCAGCAGGGCGGGATTTTGGCGCTGTTGCTTTTGTGGTTTGCGATTCGGAGTGCGGACGAGTGGAAGCATTGGACCCAAGGTGGCATTCGGCAGCGCCTTGCACAGTCAGTCCAACCTCGTAGTACTGAACTCGATCGTTAAGATTTAATCGTTAGAGATTAGCCGTGTCTGGAAACTGCGCGATCGTCTGTTCTAGGTCGCGAATTTTTTTAGATTGTTGATCGACCGTTTGGCGATTGACTCTAAACTGCCGAATCTCAGACCAGACCGTAGACGCCAACACCAGCAGAGCGCCCAATCCCATTGCACCCAGCAGGGCCACAAAGAGCGGAATCTCTACCTCCACGTTCTGAATTACCTTTAAAGTTACAGGCGCACTGTTCTCAATGGACAACCCGCTGAACCCAATCACCAATCCAATCCAAAGAATTACATTGACTAAACGCATGGCTATTCTCACAGCATAATTTTCTATCTGCAAATTTATTGTACCCAATCCTCGAATGATCCGCCTCTAATCCAATAATCCAGCAGGCGGCGTAATTTCAACCCGTTGATTGACCAAATCCACCACTGGGACGATCGGTTCCACAAAGGGAATCAGCACCAAATCCTCCCGCCCATCTAGCTTCACCTCTAACAAATCATTCCCAGCAAAAAGCATATTCACCACCGTGCCGATGCGCTCTTGGCTAGACTGAAGATACACCGCCAGCCCAATCACATCCGACACATGAAACTCACCGTCCTGGAGCTTTGGACGATCGGTTTCGGGCACCAGCATGAGGCATCCTCGCAGCGCTTCGGCTGCGTTGCGATCGCTGACTCCGGCAAGCTGAATGATGTACAGCCCTTTTCCTTCTTGAAAATACCCTTTGACCAGCGTGACTTCTTCGGCTGTGGTTTGATTAGGCCGCAAAATCCAGCGTGTTCCCTTCTTTTCAAAACGCTCCGGGAAGTCAGAACTCGGATACACCCGCAACTCGCCGCGAATCCCGTGGGCGGTGACGATTTTGCCCACTTCGACATAGCCTTCGGGAATCAAGCTGACAGGAGACTTTACGGGAACGCTCATAAGAATCGCGATCGGGCGATCGCTGAAATGCTAAAAAGTGCAACTCTATTATCCAACAGCATCTGTCCCCATTCGCCACAAAATTTGTAAAATCTGAGGCAGACCCCAAACAAGTACAATGGCGTACAGCCGTACCCATGGTGTCCCCCGTGCCCAACCCTGTGTCCAAATTTACCGATCGCCTTCCCATTCCCGACCAGCGCTGGAACATTTACCCAGCGGAAGCTAAGCGTGCGGCGACGATGGCCCAAGCGATCGGCATTTCTCCGGTAATTGCCCAGGTGTTGCTGAATCGGGGCATGACCACCGTGGACGAGGCCAAGGTTTTTCTTGATCCTGACTTGGAAGCTTTGCCGTCACCCTTAGAAGATTTTCCAGATTTGGCATTAAGTTTGGAACTCTTAATCAATGCCATTCATGCGGGACAGAAGATTGCAATTTGTGGGGATTATGATGCGGATGGGATGACGAGTACGGCGTTGCTGCTGCGATCGCTGCGGTCCCTTGGAGCAATCGTTGAGTATGCCATTCCCAGTCGTATGAGTGAAGGCTATGGCATTAACGAACGTATTATCGAAGATTTTCATGCCGATGGGATTAGCGTTGTGCTCACCGTTGACAATGGCATTGCCGCTTATCAGCCGATCGTCCGAGCGCGGGAGTTGGGCCTGATTGTCATCATTACCGATCACCATGACGTTCCTGCCTTACTCCCGCCTGCCAATGCCATTCTGAATCCAAAGCTTATCGACGAATCGTCGCCCTATCGCACTATGGCAGGCGTCGGCGTTGCGTACATTTTGGCGCTGTGTCTGGCGGAAAGCCTAGGGCGCGGGGGAGATTTGCGGGATATGCTGCTGGAACTCTTTACCCTGGGGACAATCGCCGATCTCGCACCCTTGCGCGGCGTCAACCGTCTATGGGTTCGGCGAGGATTACACCTGCTGCCCTATTCGCAGATTCCCGGTGTGCAGGCACTGATGCAGATTTCGGGTGTGAGCAATGATAAAAACATTAAGCCGGATGCGATTGGATTTCGACTAGGGCCACGGATTAATGCGATCGGACGCATCGGCGATCCGGTGATTATTATCGAATTGCTTACGACCGATGACGAAGGGATTGCCTTAGAACGCGCCATGCAGTGCGAACAAGTGAACAAACAACGCCAACTGCTGTGCGAACAGATTGAAGCTGAGGCGATTCAAAGTTATGAAACGGGAACGATTAATGCAAAAGACGATCGGGTGTTAATGCTCGTACAACCCGGTTGGCATCATGGCGTGATTGGCATCGTGGCCTCAAGGCTGATCGAACGGTATGGCGTTCCGGTTTTCATCGGCACCTACGAAGATGAACGTCCCGACCTCATCCGAGGATCAGCTAGAGGGATTCCCGAATTTAATGTCTTTGAAGCGTTAGAACATTGTAAAGACTACATGCTCAAACATGGAGGACATAAAGCAGCGGGCGGCTTTTCGTTCCCGGCGGCCAATCTAGAGAAAATCCGATCGGGCCTTGTTGAATACGCTCATACCTGTCTCGAACCGGAGCACTTAAAACCTTTGGTAACGGTAGATGCGGAGGCGAGTTTAGGTGATTTGGACTACGATTTGTATCTCGAAATGGATGCGCTTCATCCCTGCGGAATGGAGAACTCCGAACCCGTCTTCTGGACCCGAAACGTCCAAATTCTTCAGCAAAAAATGGTGGGCAAAGGACACCTCAAACTCACGCTATCTCAAGACAACCTCAGTACCGGGCAACCGGGAAAAACCATGGGGGCAATAGCATGGCGGTGGGGGGATTATTATCCACTGCCTAAGGTGCTTGATCTCGCCTATCGCCTCAAAACCAATGAATGGCAGGGCGAAGTCTCAATGCAGCTTGAAGTCATCGGGGCCAAGATGCCAAAAGACGAGTTCAATGGCGTGGAATTTAGCTGGAACGATCGCGATTATGTCTGTCAGCGAATCGATCGAGCGGGCGCACTCGAACTCCGAATTCGCAATGGAAAGGGTGAGATTTTGGCGATTCAGAAGGGTCAGCGAATAGGCACGCTCGGCAAACGATTTCAGGCGCTGCGGCAAATCGATGTGACGCAAGAACCGTATTTTGGGCTAGTCAAACAGGCGGCGATCGCATGGGAGTCATCGAGCGTAGACCCAGCGTTATCGAACGTCGTTAATCAAGGCGAGGCATTGGTCTAGCGAAACCCGTTCTCCCAGCTTTTGTTCATTGTTCTTTGAGTATTTTAGGACGGGCAAATCGTTCAAACAATTAGAGGTAGGATGACATGTGTTCTGGCGGGCCTGCTCGTCGGTGCGGCATTGGGGATGTCAGGATCGATCTTGCGGAGAATGTTGCGCAACAGTCTAGCGGACTCGTTTGTAGGGAACTATCGGTTGATCTTGTTCTACGGCACATCGGACGGAGCGTGGGTGCTGGTGAGTGCAGATGTGCTTGTCGGTTGGGAACCATTGAATTTCTGGTGGGTGCCGTCACGGCCCTGCTAGGATCGCCGATAGTTGTTTTACGTATTTATCGTCTATAGAAAGGAGCTACAGAATGACGCTGCCCCAAATGCCCTCTATGGCTATGCAATCCCCAATTCTTGACGTGAAGGGAATTTCTGGAGGCTATTCGGCCTATCCTCTGATTCAACAGCTTTATCTGACCTTAGAACCAGGGACTTGGCTGAGTCTTGTGGGTCCAAACGGGTCCGGAAAGTCAACGCTATTGAAATTGCTAACGCGAATCCTAAAGCCCTTGTCAGGCTGCGTGTATTTGAATGGTCGATCGATTCACGAAGCACCCGCTAAGGCGATCGCTCAGACGCTTGCCTTTTTGCCGCAGCAACAAACGGTCCCTCAAGGTCTAAGCGTTCGTCAGCTTGTGGGTCTAGGCAGGTCACCTCATCAGGACTGGTGGGAATGGAATCTGTCTAAAAAAGATCGGGACATTATCGATCGGTGCATTGAGCAAGTTCGACTCGAAAAATTTTGCGATCGTCCGGTGGACGATCTCTCAGGTGGTGAACGGCAGCGGGCATTTCTAGCGCTGGCGCTGGCGCAAGAACCGAAGGTTTTACTTCTTGACGAACCGACGACCTATCTTGATGTGCATTACCAACTTGAACTTCTAGAGTTGCTCAAGCTGCTCAATCAGAAGCAAGATCTAACCTTAGTCACCGTTTTACATGAACTTAACCTAGCCGTCCGCTATAGCGATCGGATTGCAGTTTTGAATTCTGGAAGTTTGCACAGCATGGGTAAACCTAGTGCGGTGATGACCCCTGAAATGTTGGCAAGTGTGTTTAAAATCCGGGCCGAAATCGTTCAGACCTCCGTTGGTTTACAAGTCTGTCCGTTATCCCCTATTTGAATCCATTCATCCAAAAATTATGAAATCTGTCACTCATCTTTCGAGCTTAACGAAAGGAATATCGCGATGCTAGACAATTTCAACACGTTTATTCGGTCAAACCCAGATCCCCGAGAACTCAAACGATCGATCGGATGCTTCGACTCCATTTAAATCTAACCTTTAAAAAAAGTCTACATCCGACATTGAAGGAAACAGACCGAGTTCAACTGGCCCGATTTGAATACTGGCAACTGATTCGATTGATTCCAGCTCAAGCGTAACTGAAAAGGATTTACTCGGTTGGTTTACGCATTGCTGTTACTGTACAGAAGAAGACTGGAAAAGCTTACTAAACGAGGTCTAATTGGTAATTTGATTCGTACCTCACTAGATTAGGAATAGCTATAGGACGTTTAGCGGTAACACCTTGACAGAGTTGGAGAAAGTCATCGGGTAAGTTTTGTGAGTGTTCCATGGGTTTCTAGAAGCTTGGGTGAAATATATAAGGACTCGATCGTGACTTCTGATCGACCGAGTAATGTTGCTTGGGACGATCGACCCAAACTGCCACCGTTCCGCATTCACCTTATCCAAAATCAGTTTATTAATCGTCCGATCGCACAGATATTCCGTAATCTCAGGCCGCGTATAATAAGACCCAAATTCCTTCTGGCTAATGTACTTCTCAAAAATGCAACCGCCGCGCCGCATCCACCATCGTCGGATCGCCCTTCTCAAAATCTTCAAGCTCAAAAACCAGCTTCCCCAACTTCCCTAAAATGAGATCTCCCGACTGACCCGTGTAATAGCTCAAGTGCCGCGCCACCTGCGCAATCATCCTTCGTTTGTAGGTGATGGAGTTTAGTTCGATCGCACCTTCTTTTGCTTACCTCACGTTGCCTGGGCGATCGGTTGACGAGACTTGTTGCCCAAAATCTCGAATGATTTCTTCCTGGGACAGTTGCATCACCGCTCTGACCCGATCAATCGAACTTAAGTCTAATAGTGCCGGAATAACGGTGGCAAGCTTGCGATCGATACTGCCGAATCTAGCCTCCAACATACTTTCCAAGGTGGTGCGATCGCCTTCTTGCCGTCCTTCTTGCCGTCCGACTGCAATCCCTTCTTGGATGGTTTGATTGCGCCAGTCTTCGTAGAGGGCATCGATGTTGAGGAGGGTTTCTTGGTCGTTGGTGGTGAGATTAGGTTGGCTTTTTAGCATGAGTCTCAGTTTGGTAATTTTTTCGCGGATGAAGTCAGTTAATGGCTGTTGGGGTAATTCTAGCAATTCTTCTATAGCCTTGCGCTGAACCTCGCCGCGACCGAGGAGTCGAAGAAGGAGCGTTTCAGGCGTGACGGGGAGTTGGTGGACGAAGCCGATGCGGAGCGTGTCGCCCAGGAAATAGAAGCCTTTGGGCCAGTTCTTTTTCGCGATCGCATTACAGCCGTCAAGGGTTTTCTCTGAGGCGGTGGGGACGATAAGCCAGAGTTGAGGATGGTCTTGGGGGTTGATTTTCTGATTATCCCGTTTCGATCGACGTTTCCACTCGGCACGAACCCGGCAGAGTTTTTCGATGCAGGCGAAGAGGTCTTCGGTAGAAATGGGATTACGAAAGACTTCGATCAATGACGGCGCGATCGCCATTTTACCGAGTTGTCCGAGGAGATCGATGGGTTGACGAGACTGTGGAATAAACCAAACGTCAACTTGCTGGGGTTCGCCCGGTGGAAGTTCAAAGCTGATTTCGATCGCTTGACTGAAGGGCGAGAGCATTCCTTTCAGGTATTGTTTAGCGAACTGATCGTGGCGGTTTTTGGTCATGGCGATGGCAGGATTGATCGGCTCATATTCTAGGCTGCGATCGTCTGAATCTATCTATTAAAAGGTAATCGGATAGGAGGTTTGGCAGGATGAATGGATCTTTGGGGTGATGGGCGATCGGCTGGGGTGGGCGACCGAGTGGAGTGATTGTGAAGGAATTGCGAGACTTCGAGATATCAGATTGACAGAGGTTTAAAGTCTGTAATATTCTTCATTTGTACGATAAATTTACCATTATTTCATTATGCGTCCTAAAGTGTTTGCTAAACTAGAAGAGCTTATTCAGCAGAAGAGATTGATGGGGCACAGGGATGGCTGGGTTTATGGGATGCTGAAAGGAGAATTTGAATTAACGTCTGATGAATTAACTGGTTTGGTAAAAGTGTTAGGTTTCAAGCTTGGTTGGAACTCTGGTGTTGAAAAAATCTTAGAGGAACAATGGCAACTAGAATCAGATTATATAAAAGAAGTACAGCGAGTTAATCTTAAAGTAAAACTTGAACAAGAACAAATTAAAGTTGCACAGCAGCGTGAACGAGATCTTCAAGAGCGACGTAAAGAGAGAGATCGCCTTCAAGATGAGGCAAAATATTTAAGTGATGCACACAAGATTGAAACTGAGACAAAAGTCAGAGGGCTTCTTCTGGAATATCAACAAAATCAAGTCGCGAGTCGGCAATTCACTGAAATGGAAAAAGGAATTATTATGCTAATGCTGAGAATGAATCCAAATGATCAGAGATGGCTTTTAGAGATGATGTACGATCGTTTTAGTAAGCTGTCTTGAACCCTAAAAGTTTAGCGATAATTTTAGGCAGCTAGATTTTGTTTGCCATAAATTACCTAATTGCCCCTTTTAGTCTCCGAATCCCGCGCACCGTAGATGATTCGGAGAATGTTCGATCGATCGATTAATCACTTCGACTGAGTGCCAAGACGGCTTCAAATGGATCAGCCACAAATCTAAAAATCTCCTCCCTGTAGTTTTCAAGTAAGTTGATTAGATCAGCACGAGTACAATTGCCAATCCGTAGCCAGACAATTTTAGGTGGGTATCCATAGAGAACACTGCGTTGATAAAAATCAGCGTCAGAAAACCCTTTTAGCCCGCAATCTCGAACATGCAGACTTTCCGGGAATTGCTGTGCAAGTAAACGGGGCAGCTTGGGGGATAGATTTTCATCGAACAGCAACTTCATGGGGCAATGTCGCTAAACGGCGATCGCGATCGGAGGCAAATGCAAAACAAGCTTGAATGTCCGCAAGGGTTAAGTCTGGAAAATCATCTAACACTTCATCTATTGTCATTCCGCCACCTAGATAATCAAAAATATCGGTAACTGCGATGCGAGTTCCACGGATGCAAGGCTTACCACTCCGGATACCTGAATCAATAACGATGCGGTCTTGGTAAATCATGAGAATGACTGGAATAAAGGACTCGCACGATAGTTTGTATTATCTTAGCATCCCAACTAAAACAAGAAATACCGTTGCGCCATGGGCAGGACCGTTGCAGGTTCACAGGTTAACAACTCACCATCGGCCCGGACTTCATAGGTTTCAGGATCGACTTCCATATGAGGCATGGCGTCATTGAGCTTGAGGTCACGCTTGGTGAGTTGCCGAATGCCAGACACTGCTGCCGTTCGCTTCTGAAGACCGATCGCGCTGGGCAACCCTGAATCGATCGCATGTTTGGATAGAAACGTAATAGACGTGTCATGAATCGCACCGCCAAAACTACCAAACATCGGACGCATGTGGACAGGCTGTGGTGTGGGAATACTGGCATTTGCATCGCCCATTTGTGACCAGGCTATCATTCCGCCTTTGATTACCATTGCAGGCTTTACTCCGAACATCGCCGGGTTCCATAGACACAGATCGGCGAGTTTCCCAACTTCCACAGAACCGACGTGGTTTGCGATTCCATGGGCGATCGCAGGATTGATCGTGTATTTGGCAATGTAGCGTTTCACTCGATGATTATCACTGCGATCGCTGTCACCTGTGAGTGCGCCGCGTTGGGATTTCATTTTGTGTGCTGTTTGCCAAGTGCGGATGATCACTTCACCGATACGTCCCATGGCTTGAGAGTCTGACGAAATCATGCTAAAGGCACCCAGATCATGGAGAATATCTTCCGCCGCAATGGTTTCTCGGCGGATTCGGGATTCGGCAAAGGCTACGTCTTCTGGAATGCTGGGATCCAAATGGTGACAGACCATCAGCATGTCGAGGTGTTCTTCTAGGGTGTTGACGGTGTAGGGACGAGTGGGATTCGTAGACGACGGCAGGACATTGGGCAGGCCGCAGACTCGAATGATATCGGGGGCATGACCGCCGCCTGCGCCTTCGGTATGATAGGTGTGAATAACGCGGTTTTTGAACGCGGCGATCGTATCTTCGACAAATCCAGCTTCGTTTAGGGTGTCGGTGTGAATAGCAACTTGGACGTCGTATTCATCGGCGACCGTGAGACAGGTGTCGATCGTCGCTGGAGTGGTGCCCCAGTCTTCGTGAAGCTTGAGTCCGATCGCACCTGCTTCAACTTGTTCTCGCAGCGCTTCAGGTTTGGCCGAGTTCCCTTTCCCAGTGAGTCCAAAATTCATCGGAAAAGCGTCGAGGGATCGCAACATTTTTGCAAGGTGCCATGGACCGGGTGTGCAGGTGGTGGCGCTGGTTCCAGCCGCAGGTCCTGTGCCGCCCCCAATCATTGTGGTAATGCCAGATGCAATGGCAACTTCAATCTGTTGGGGGCAGATAAAGTGAATGTGAGTGTCAATGCCGCCAGCGGTCAGGATTAGCCCTTCACCTGCGATCGCTTCAGTTCCCGGACCAATGATAATATCAACGCCATCTTGAACGTAAGGATTACCCGCTTTGCCAATGGCGCAGATGTTGCCATTTTTAATTCCGACATCAGCTTTGACAATGCCCCAGTAGTCAACAATGAGTGCATTAGTGATAACAGTATCGACAGCGCCTTCTGCATTGGTAATGGGAGATTGTCCCATTCCATCGCGAATGACTTTCCCGCCGCCAAATTTCACTTCTTCGCCGTAAGAGGTGTAATCGCGTTCGACTTCGATAAGTAAGTCAGTATCGGCCAGACGAACGCGATCGCCTGTGGTGGGTCCATAGGTTTCGGCGTAGGCGCGCCGGGTCATTCGGTAGCTCATGGGAAATCCTCGAATCTGGCTTTAGATTAAGAATAAAAGATTTTGGCCTCTAATTTATTCTTCGATCGCTTCTAGATTTACAGAATCTATCAAAAACGTACCATTACTGAACCTCACGCCCCACGATCGTCCGGGATGACACGACACAATCGTTCCCGTTTCTCCGATCGCAACCAGGGTTCCAGGCCGCAGCATGGGTTTGGACTCAGCGGTTTTGACATAGGGCAGTGATGTCATCAAACGGACCGTCGCGCCGACCGTTAAGGGAGGTGTCGTCATGGTTAGCTCACATTCTAAATTCTCACTTCATCATTCTAAATTCGATCTAGACTCAAGAGCAGAACGTATTATTTAAATTATCTTTAAATTATTTATGTCAGTTGTGGTGTTTGGAAGTTTGAACATGGATCTGGTGACGCGGGTGAAGCGGTTGCCGAAGCCGGGGGAGACCCTGATGGGCAGCGCGTTTTTCACGACCGCCGGAGGGAAGGGTGCCAATCAGGCCGTGGCCGCAGCGAAGTTAGGAGCAGTCGTTAAAATGATCGGGCGAGTGGGAGATGATGCGTGGGGGACGGAGCTAGTCGCGGGGTTGACGGCGGTGGGGGTGGAGACGGATGGGATTACAACTGAACCGGGGGTGCATTCGGGTGTAGCGGTGATTACGGTGGCGGAGTCGGGAGAGAATCAGATTTTGGGCGTGTATGGGGCGAACGATCGGTTGGATGAGTCTGATGTTGAGCGATTGAAAACGCGATTGGTTGGGGCAAAGGTCTTGTTATTGCAACTGGAAGTGCCCGTGAAAGCCGTAAAACAGGCCGCGCAAGTGGCCCACGAGATGGGTGTGACCGTCGTGTTGGACCCGGCCCCGGTGCGGGAGGAGTCGATCGCCGCCTGTTATCCGTTTGTGGATTTCTTGATTCCGAATGAGACTGAGGCGAGCCAGTTGGTGGGATTTGAGGTGAGGGATGTGGAAACGGCAATGCAAGCGAGTTTAGTTTTACATCGTCAGGGGGTCCGAAACGTAATTATTAAGTTGGGTGTAAAAGGAGCAAGTTATTCGAAATTGCGATCGCCGATCGCTTCAACGGATTCACAATTGGAAACATTTTGGGTTCCCGCATTTCAAGTAAAGGCGATCGATGCAGTGGCGGCGGGGGATGCGTTTGCGGGGGCGTTTGCGGTTGCACTGTGCGAGGGGAAAACGGATGTGGATGCGGTACGCTGGGGATGTGCTGCTGGGGCGTTGGCCACGACGAAAGTGGGAGCGCAGGTGGCGATGAGCGATCGATCGAGTTTTGATGCGTTTTTAGAAGGTGTGGGATGAGTGTACGAATTTACGGCAATCGATTAATTGACACCCTTCCAGGCGATGAAATGCGTCCGACGACTTCAAAAGTTCGAGAGGCAATGTTTAATATTTGGCAAGGGACCATAGATGGGTGTCGGTGGCTGGACCTGTGCGCGGGAAGTGGAGCGATGGGTGCTGAAGCGCTTTGTCGTGGAGCGTTGGTTGCAGTGGGCATTGAAAAAAATCCAGACGCCTGCGATATCGCTCGAAAAAATTGGAAACGAGTCGCAAAAGACTCTCAAACTGCTTCAGTAATTCGAGGCAACGTGGTGAAGACTTTAGACAAACTCGCGGGGCAACAGTTCGATCGAATCTACTTCGATCCGCCCTACAAAGGTGATCTCTACGACCCTGTCTTAGCGGCGATCGTTGAATTTAAACTATTAGCAGACCATGGCGAATGCGCAGTCGAACATTCACCCGGACGAGCGATCGCCTGCGACGGACTAATCGTGTGCCGAGAGAAGAAGTACGGCAATACCGCAGTGACATTCTTCAGCGTAGAAGCAAGCCCCCTAGCTCCAAAGTCTGGGAGAACATGATTCCGAAAGCCCCCAGAATTGGGGGTTGGGGGCCTCCAATAAACTCATTCCTAGAAATCACCTAGTAACTATGATCGCTATTTCTGACGGATGACATCCCTAGCAATTGATTGGCTTCGTTCAGCCGATCGGCAATAAGTTGTCGCGAGTTGAAATTGATATCGAGATCAGCGAGAATTTCTTGAGCGCGTTGGCGGTAGAGAGCGCTAGTCACGAGATCGACTTGATCGATCGCGTGCAGGCGATCGTAGATAGTTTGAATGGCAGCGATCGACATAATAAATGATCTCCAGTTGAGGAATCTTTAATGCAGACAGTATCCAGATGCTACAGACAGTATATAACCTAATCAGCGAAGTCTTGATGTATAACCGGATACCTGATGAAGAACTTCTCCAGGTCATCTCATTCTGAAAAGGTCGATCGAT
>ENA-OFCI01000415-OFCI01000415.1-metagenomes-genome-assembly--contig:-NODE-415-length-26276-cov-4.820335_pt1 | contig 26276 bp, 26 predicted proteins | sample MGYA00153391_OFCI01 | MGnify analysis MGYA00153391
CAGGAATTTCGTACTTCGGCTTTGTCATTGGTCCACCGATTATGGGTTATATATCCGAGGTAATAACACTGCGTTGGGCGATGCTTGTGCCAGCCGTGTTGGCCTTAGCCTTGGCTGGGGGATCCAGATACGTTATTCGGCAAGAGCAATAAGTTTTGCAATATCCACTTCTTTGACACGGGGCTTTCCTACTAACTCACCAGCTGCGATTTCTGCGGCATTAATCTTGGACCAACGGCCTTGATCGATGAGGGTTTTAGATTGCGGAATTACGACTGTGATATCCCCGCCATTCTTTGGCTCGGGATCTAAATCCTCGATCAAAAGTTTTACTACATCGGAGGCGTCGCTCTTGTTGGTCCCGATTACCCCCGATGGACCACGCTTGGCCCAACCAACGGTATAAATATTGGTACCGAGCACACGGCCATTATCATTTTCAACCTTGCCATCACGGAATGAAATGCCTTGAATTGGTAGTGCTTGATACCCGATCGCAGAAATCACCAAGTTGGTTTTAATAGAATAAGTTTCGCCGGTATCGATGACCTTGCCGCCTTTTATCTCGTTGATCCCAAAGATAACTTCTTCCACCTTGCCATCACCTTTGATTTCAATGGGGTGGCTAAGGAAACGGAACTCCATGGTGCGCTGGTGTCCCCCATGTGGGTGCTCTGCAATAAGTCGCCAGGCTTCTAAATTTGCGGCGGTGTGCTTTTCGATCTGTCCAGCAGCGAGCGCGCGCTCATGTGCAGCCTGTACCGCGGGGGCATCAATGACAACGTTGGTGTGCTCTAATTTGGGGAGTTCACGAAGTTCAGGGGCGGTGAATGCGGCGTGCTCTGGCCCACGGCGGCCCGCGATGTAAACCCTTCGAACCATGCTCTGGTGGAGGGCAGCGAGCGCATCTTCTGCCGTATCAGTGGCATCGAGCTCAATAGGATTAATCCCAAGGATGCGGGCACAATCCATCGCGACATTTCCTGCGCCGATTACCACGGCCGTATCGCCGGACAATGGAACATTCACATTTATGTAATCTGGATGGCCGTTGTACCAGGGAACAAATTCTGCGGCGGAGAGTGAACCCGGCAAATCCTCCCCAGGGATACCTAACTTCTTGCCAATGCTCAAACCTGTACACATCACCACTGCGTCATAACGGGGGCAGAGTTCTTCGATATCGAGTTCACGCCCGACTTCGACATTTCCAAAAAGGCGAAAATTGGGTTCTGATGCGACTTTTTCAAAGACCTTTGCCACCGACTTAATCTTGGGATGGTCTGGGGCCACACCAGATCGGACCAACCCCCACATGGTCGGTAGCCGTTCAAACATATCGATAGAGAAGGTGAGGTGATCGCTCTGGGCGTTTTGCAAGGCCTGGGCGGTGAAGTAGCCAGCCGGCCCTGCTCCAATAATGGCGATCTTATAGTGCGGCAAGTGAACCTCTTTTTAATAGAAATATGAAAGCCCCACTTTACAGGCCCACTGGGGCCACCCAGAGGTCACATAATTTTGCTATTCGATGGGAAGAATTACCTCATTGTGCCGGGTAAATGGAGGTTTCCAAGGCGGATCAAATCGGGCGATTCGAACTTTCCCCGTGGCTTTCAATCCATGGAGTTGCATCAGTTCTCTTAACCGGAATTCAGCGTGAAGTATTGCCTTCTTTGTCATGCGACCCCTAAAGGCAAGCACGGCTGCTCGATGTTTTGGTAGTTCACGCAGAGTCACAGGGGAACCCATGGGAGTTGGCAGTTGTGAAAGTTCGGAGCCCTCTGGCATAACGAAGGAAATACGCCACCTGTCTGCCGACAATTCCTCTTCTAAGACGGGCGCAGTCATTGAAATTTTATTCTGGGATATGTAATTAAAGAGGGGTCTAAATCCCTGATTGGCAGAAGAAGAGATATCACCAGTGACTGCGACATCCGCCACTATGCAAGGGAGAAATTCGTGGATTTCAAAGTCTTTATACTTCTCAATTACCGTGAACTTCTGGCGTTCGGTCATGAAATCACTATAGACCCGAAAATTTCAGTTCTCTCATCGAGCGGGAAATTTGAGAGCGAAATTAAAGACTACTCACAGGAAACGCCGAGAAGATTATGGGATGCTCCCCTATTGCAGGATTTACAATAGGGTCACTCCCCTTGCCACCCACCTATCAAAGGATCACCATGCTCCAAAAGATCTCTCTCGGCGCCATTTCTTTGACGCTCCTTGTCGCTGGTGTTTTTGCCACCCCTTCGGCACAAGCGGCCAGCGGCTCGTGCGCCTCAATCACCAAGGCTTTGGTGACGGCAGATGGCTACAAAGCCGCAGCGATGCCAAAGCGCACTCCTTATAACTTTGCAAATACCGCGGCTAATGCGGCAAATGCCCTGGGAACCACCATCGACTTTGGGGCAAAAGCGTTAGTGGTCGGCTGCGTAAGTCCTGCTGATATCGCCAAATATTCGGGTGGAAAAATGAACGCTACGCAGTACCTGGCCTCTGTTGTGAAGGCTTCTGCTGGAGCAATGAAGAAGGCACCGGTCGGTGGTGTAAGTGATTACCTCGACTTCGGTAATGGAAAGGAAGATGGTGTCGGATCTACCGCCAAAGTCGGCAGCCTTCGCCTTGATTCATGGGTCGCTGGAAAGTATGTAATTCTGACCTTCTCAGCCCCCGCGGTAGCAACGCCTCCCGCAGCGCTCCTCGGGTTCATTCATTCCACTAAGAGCCTGTTTTAATTCAGAAAGCACTCAGATCGGCGCCTAGTCTTTGGGGCGTCGATCTTCCCTTTGCTAGAAATTTTATTGTGTTGCCTATATCTTAAAATCCTATATGATTTTACCTCTAGTGTCGGAGAGGGGTTCTATGGAAATTCCGAATGCGAAGCGGCAATTTCCCAGGGTTTCCGAGCTCGCTCCGCTGCTCCGCTTCACCGGACCTACGCTGCATCGAAAAGAGAAACGTCTGGCGGGTGCGCTCACCATTTGGGAGCTCCGCGAGATTGCCAAAAAACGCACCCCTATCGGGCCCTTTGATTACACCGACGGCGCAGCTGAATCCGAAGTCACCCTGGAAAGAGCCAGACAGGCCTTCCTCGACCTGGAGTTTCGACCTAATATCCTAAAAGACGTTTCGCAACTTTCCATGGAGTGCACGGTGCTAGGCGAGAAATTCCAGATGCCTGTTGGCATTTCTCCAACAGGGTTTACCCGAATGATGCACACCGAAGGAGAGCGAGCCGGCGCTCGCGCTGCAGCGAAATATGGAATTCCGTTCACCCTCTCAACCTTGGGCACAACATCAATCGAAGAGGTTGTCGCCGCTGCCCCCGAAGGTGTGAACTGGTTCCAACTCTATATGTGGAAAGACCGTGAGAAGAGCATGGAGTTGGTGCGTCGCGCCGAAGCCGCCGGTGTCAATCATTTAATGCTCACGGTAGATGTACCCGTATCCGGCGCCCGGCTTCGGGATGTTCGGAATGGATTGACTGTCCCACCTCGATTGACCGTTAAAACGATTGCCGATGCGCTTCCAAAGCCCGAATGGTGGATCAACTTCTTAACAACTCCGGGTATCAGCTTTGCCTCCATGTCGAACTGGGACGGTACGGTAGCTGAACTGCTTGATTTTATGTTCGATCCAACCATGACCTTCGAAGATCTGAAGTGGATCCGCCAGCAGTGGAAGGGCAAGTTAACGGTAAAGGGAATTCAAACTGTCGATGATGCGAAGGCAGCAGCGAAGGCAGGGGCCGATGCAATTCTCCTCTCTAATCATGGGGGGCGACAATTAGACCGAGCTCCCGTTCCTCTTCACCTACTCGTTGATGTTAAGCGCGAACTTAAGAGTGATTTGGAGATCCACCTTGATACGGGAATTATGCACGGGGCAGATATTTTAGCGGCGGTAGCTTTGGGAGCGGACTTCACCTACATAGGTCGTGCCTATCTCTATGGTCTAATGGCTGGGGGTCAACTCGGTGTTGAACGAGCCCTAGAAATCCTAAAGGATCAAATGGCTCGGAATATGAAGTTACTTGGAGTTCGTTCACTCGCAGAGTTAGAGCCGCGCCACGTCAAGATATTGCATACTCATCAAGGTTTAGGTGCGCTTCCAAAGTAAATCCAACGATTGGTGGGAAAATGAAGATAGCTCGAGTTGGTGCAGTCGGGAAAGAGCGTCCGGTTGTAGTCGAAGATGATCGCGCCTACTTCGTAGACTCACTTATCGGCGACTGGAGCAGAGACTCCTTAGAAAATGGCGCTCTCGCCAAAGTCTCACTTGCAGACCTTTCACAATTAGAGAGCACTAAATTTGGCTCTGAACGTATTGGTGCTCCGCTTACTCGCCCCACAAAGTTAATCTGCGTCGGTCTTAACTATGTTAAACACATTGCTGAGACCAATGCGCAAACCCCGGTGGAGCCCATCATCTTCATGAAGGCTCCAGATTCATTTATCGGCCCCAACGATGATGTAATCATCCCTCCGGGCAGTGCGGCCACTGATTATGAAGTTGAATTGGCCGTGGTTATTGGCAAGAGAGCGCTCTATTTGAAGAGTCCAGAGGAATCTAAAAAGTACATTCTCGGGTACAGCATTTCGCAAGATATAAGTGAGCGACACTGGCAAATTGAACGATCAGGGCAGTGGGTAAAGGGAAAGTCCTTTCCTCATTTCAATCCCATGGGTCCCTATATCGTTACAGCAGATGCGCTTGATGCTAGCGATTTACGTATCTGGTGCAAAATTGATGGTGAGATGCGACAGGAATCTCGCACTTCAGACCTGTTATTTGGTATTGATCATATCGTTTGGTACATCTCGCAATTTATGGAACTCTTCCCAGGCGATGTCATTAACACCGGAACGCCAGCAGGTGTCGGGATGGGATTTAGTCCCACAAAATATCTCAAAGCTGGACAAATCATCGAAACGGGAATCTCTGGTATCGGAGAAATCCAAAATACTTGCGTAGATTTTCAAGAGTAATTTACTCGGGAAGATCAAAGATCGCCAGCGTGCTGGTAAAGCCCCCATCGATCTGAATATCTGTCCCTGTGACAAAATCTGAAGCGTTTGAAGCGAAGTAAGTGGCGATGCCAGCAAAATCGGCTGGCAACCCCCAACGCCCTGCAGGTGTGCGGGAAAGTACGTGTTCTTCCAGACCTGGAACCGCGCGAGTAACCGAAGTCATCTCAGTAACTATCCACCCGGGCAAAATAGTGTTTACCTGAATATTGTCTGCACCCCATGCTGCTGCCAAACTCTTGCCTAACTGTACAACGGCGCCTTTAGTAGCAGAATAAACGGAAGAGACTCCTAAGCCTTGCACACTGGTTAGGGAACCTATCAAGATAATTTTTCCACCTCCCCGCTTTTTCATCTCCGGATAGACCAATTGAGCGCTGTGAAAAACTGCTTTGAGATTCACATTAATAATCTCATCAATAATGTCGTCGTTATATTGTTCTGGACGCATACGAATATTTACACCAGCATTGGCAATCAGAATATCAATCCCACCAAAATCTCTGACGGTTTCAAAAGTCGCATTTGATAAATCTGATTTAGATTTAACATCGACTGCATAAGCTTTGACCGAAGCGCCCATTGACCTTAACTCCGCAACAGCAGTTTCACTTTTTTCGGAATCACGTGCCCAAATGGCGATGGATGCAGAGGCAGCCGCTAATCCCCTGGCACATCCCAATCCAATTCCACCATTACCACCGGTAATTACTGCGACTTTCCCGGTGAGGTCAAAGAGTTGGTTAGAGGACAACGGACGCTCCTGAATCCATCGATGTGTAGAGCGCTTCGACTAAACGCAGTGTTCCAACGGTGTCTACGACGCTACTGCGAAGGGGAGCGCCTGTTGCAATCGTGCGCATTACAGAACCCATCGTTCCTCTAAAGGCATCAGGGAACCAACGGGTGGTAACGGGATAGGGTGTCCAACCATCGGTTGAAACAACTTGAGAGTTAACTTCGAGGGTATCGACGCGACCAACTGGGTAGTCGTAGAGAAGGCCAAGAGTTCCTCGAATGGATCCTTTTTCGCCATCGATCCGGAATTCCGCTCGGTTATCTCCCCCACGGTTTATATGATTAGCGTGCACCAGAGCGGTCACACCTCCGTCGTACGAGTATGTGCTGATAGTACGAGTTTCACCTTTAGGGTATTGCCCTGGTGTTCTTCCTGCCGCACAAAAAACGGTGTGGGGCTCACCTAGAAACCATCGGATGACATCGTGATAGTGAATTGAATGGAGCATAATTTCTAAACGTTCTAAATCTTTTGCCCAGGGCCACATTTCCCAAGGAGTAACTAAATTTACCTCGATGGTGATGTTGGTGATCTTGCCTATCCACCCCAACTCAACCATCCGGTAAGCGGCTGCCATTCCTTCTTCGAAGCGCAGTTGATGATTCACGGCCGCAATGATCCCATTCTGCTCTGCCGCTAGTGCCATCTTCTCTCCATCGGCCACCGTCGTTGCCATGGGCTTTTGAGCCAAGATATGTTTCTTAGCCGCGGCTACTTGATAGAAAATATCGGGTTGAAGAGCTGCGGGTACGGCAATATCAACGATCCGGGAATGTGGATCAAGAAGTAGATCTTCCAGCGAGCTATACACATGGGGAATACCATGACGTTTGGCAACCTCTTTAGCCTTTTCTTGATCAACATCGAAGATCCCTACGACGTGTAAACCCGCAATTTTATAGGCGGGAAGATGCGCTCCATCCACTATTCCACCAGCCCCAACAATTGCTATAGGAACTTTAATTTCATCTGGTATATCGAAATTACAATATTCAGAGATATCCCTAAATAAATCAATCATGACTATTCCTGATTCTCTTGCTGTGTAGTGCGATAAAGCACGGTTTGCAGATGCTCTGCGTAGAGCACGAGCTCCTCATTGTCGGCGCGGAATACCTCGTAACTCACGCGAAAGAGCCCCATATTTTCATATTTAGGGGTCTTCTCTAAAAGGGTGCGCATCGCGTAAATCGTGTCACCGATAAAAACAGGCTTAATGAAGCGCAAACGGTCATACCCATACGAGAATGTGTTCACATTATTGTGGGCAAAGAGGCCCATCCCATACCCAAAGACGAGCGCTCCGGGAACAATCCGCTTCCCAAAGAGTCCCTCTTCGCGAGCCCACTTATCATCCGCTACGTAGGGATGTAGGTCTAATAGAAGCGAGCTAAAGAGCATGACCTCTCCCTCAGAGATCGTTCGACGAATCGATCGATCGACCTCACCCACCTTGTAATCCTCATACAACTTAGTATCTTGATTCCAGACGGGAACTTGGTAGCGTGCAACAGGATTGGGATTTGGATTTTGCATTACTCCCCCTTGAGAAGTTCGGCTCGTATTAAATCATTATCTTCTCCCACATGTGGAGCGCCCTTCGAGCTCTTTAATGTACGACCATCGATTCGGAGTGGAGAGCGGGTGGTTGGGATCAAGATTTCTTCGCTCCCGCTCTTTGAATGACGGGTGGTCACTTGCAACATATCTAGTTCTTGAAATCCGTCGTGTTCGACCAGTTCTGTTAGGGTCAAAACTGGCGCGCACCAGATATCTGCTGTATCCAGGATCTCCAACCAGTGTTCGGTACTCCCTGTTCTGAGCTTCTCTGTCAGAGTCGCCATAATGTCATCCTGATGCGACCACCAACTCTGCGGGTCCTGATAGGTGATGAAATCGAGTCCAAGTAATTCACCCAATCTCGGGATTGGATTCATCGCAATAGCAAGATACCCATTATTTGTTTCATACAACCCATAAGGTGCTGGAAGGAAAGCGTGTGCAGAATTCTTGGCTCCCCTATTCACCAATACCTTCTCATCAAAACTGTGAGCGCTCAACAGTTCAAATTGTAGGTCGAGCATCGATTCGATCAAACTTGTTTCAACCAATCCGCCCACACCCGTACGTTCCCTTCGAAGTAACAGCGCCGTTACCCCATGGGCGATATGCACTGAGGTGAAAATATCGGCGACGGCAATTCCCACCGGTACCGGAGGCATATCCTTTGAGCCGTTGAGCCACGGAAAACCCGATATGGATTGAGCTAGGAGATCCTGGCCGGGACGGTCCTTCCAGGGTCCGCTCGATCCATATCCAGAAGCACTGGCATAAATTATTCGTGGATTTACCTTCCTAACCTCCTCATAACCAAAACCCAAACGCTCAATCACTCCTGGACGGAAGTTTTGGACAATGACATCGGCCTGCTTAATCAACTCCCAAACCTCAGACTTATCGCTCTCGCTCTTCAAGTCAGCAGCGAAACTCTCCTTATTTCGATTCATGATGTGAAAAGAAAGGGTATCCCCATCGCTTTCCAGCCCAGCAAAGGCAAGAGTACGACCGATGTCACCGCTTCCTGGACGCTCAATCTTGATCACGCGTGCGCCAAGATCAGCCAATCTCATGGCAGCCACGGGCCCGGCTAAGAACTGCGAGAAGTCCAGAACTAAAATCCCATCAAGTGGAAGTTCTGGACGAGACTGCCTTTTAATCAACGTGAAAGATTTCCCGGATCGTGGCCCACCACTCACCAGGTGCACGATCGTCAACTGGACTCTGAAGTGGCTTGCAGAGCTCCCACCAACGTTGGGTGGTTGGATCCTCCGCCATCTTCGCCATATCACCCTCGAAATCGCTTCCTATATATTCGAAGTAAGAGAAGAGAATTTCCCCGTAGCGGTATATAGAATAATTTCGAATATTGCTCGCATAAATCTGAGCCAGAACATCAGGCCAAACCTCAGAATGTAGCCTTTCGTATTCCCCGCGATGCTCTGGTTTCATTCCGATCACTGACGCGTAACGTTGCATGGCTCACCTCTTCAATTCATAGACTTTGATGGCGGTCTTACTTCGAATCCACTCCTGGTCTTTTTCACTGTATTTTTCGATGGAAGCAACTTGAGCCCTCCAAATATCAACATAATTATTCATAAGGGTTATTACCGGCCAATCACCGCCCATCATGATCCGATCAGCTCCGAAGGAGTGAACCATGTGATCTACATAGGGCTGCCAATCTGTGACGCTCCAATCAGATTTCGAAGCGGTATTGAGACCGGAGAACTTCCCATAGACATTTTCAAATTTTGCTAAACCTGCCATTTGGGATGCCCAGGGTTCCATCACTTGGCCGACGATATTGGGTTTAGCAAAATGATCTATCACAATTTTTAATTTTGGAAATTTATCGGCTAAGAAAGCGACGTTTGCAAGATGTGCCTCGTTTACTGCAACATAATCAAAGGCAAGGCCAGCCTCCTCAACTGCCGCCAAGGTCTCGAACACCTTGGGTCGCAAGATCCAGGCATCGTCAGATTCGTACTTTGCATCTGCGTAGTTGTGTGTCAGATTTCGTATGCCTTTAAAGTATTTGTCCTTCGAGAAAATTTTGAGAGCACGAATCGCTTCCGCCGGTCGATCTAGCGGAATAAAACCAACGACCCCCCTGACAAATTTTGAGTGATGGGCCACTTCCAGCATATAAAAGGTATCTTCGTAGGTATCGGCTGCTTGAACTAGGACGCTTCCTGTCACGCCCGAGGACTCGATCTCGGGCTCTAACCGCTCCGGGGTGAAATCATCAAAAAGAACCCCATATGAAGGCTCAATCCAGTCATAAGCCCGCTCACTCATCACCCATAAATGCTGGTGTGAATCTATTAACTCTCTACCGCTCATGGTCCATCTCTACCTTCCTCATAGTATGTGGTGCTTATCCCAGGCAGCTCGAACTGAACTTCCGGCTTGGAGATCCTTCAAAACATGATTTTCTCCGAGGGCCCTGGCATTTGCGGCGGCGAAAACCAAATCGATCGCAAACTTCGGAACAACAACTACACCGTCGATGTCGCCAATAATGTAGTCCCCTGGAGAAACACTCACTCCACCACAATCGACCTCGGTACGACTTCGTGTTACTTTCATTCGGCTCTTATAATCGTAAGGTGAGGTACCAATTCCAAATGCACTAAAGCCTACTTCAAGAATTTGATTAACATCCCGAAGTGGCCCATCGCTAACAACCCCCATCGCTCCACGGATTTTGGCGGCGGTCGAAAAGAGTTCGCCCCAGAATGCTGATCTAATACTTTGCCCAGTAGCGACCACGGCGACCTCACCTGCTTGCAGAGTATCGAGGAAATCAATCGCGGGGCCATAAGGATCTTCGGTGTCGTGTTCAGAAGTCGGTTCGAATTCAATGGTTGCAGCAAATCCGCTAATTTTCATACCGCGGTCAAGAGGCTTGATATTAAGGTTCATCGCGTTGTTGCGAATCCCTAAAAGATCTAGTGAATCAGAGACCGTCGCGGACCTAACAGAGGGATGTAATTGAAGATGGTTCATTTTTTTTCCACTAGGTAGATATGAGTAAATGCCATGACGATTTTATCGCTCTGATTCTTCACAACCACAGCCTCATCAACAAAGCCATGGGTATCGGGGCTTTTTGGGTGCTCGCGCTTACCGACGATCTCAGAGAAGGCGCGAATCGAATCATCAATAAATACAGGGGAGATAAACCGAACACGGTCGTAGCCATAGCTCATCGCAGCTTCGTTAATCTCATCCGCTAAGGAGCCCACCATCACAGAGAGAACAAGAGTCCCATGAGCCATGCATTTCTTAAATGGTTGCGTGGCGCACCATGCGGCATCCATATGATGCGGGTAGAAATCGCCAGTTTCATTAGCATGGATCAAGATCTCATCAGCTGTAATTGTGCGTTCCATGCCAACCCTTGCCTGTCCAATGCTGATTTCATCCCAGAGAGTTCTCATAACCCCTCCTTTATATGGCCTAAAAAGGCGCTCTCCATCGCATCTAGATCCCCCGCTAAATATTTCTTTTGGGTCAAAATGCGATGGATAATCTGTGAAGTGGCGAATTGCACCTCAGGCCAGCCATAGATCCGGGGGCGAAGCCAGGCCCCTTCAAGTGAGCGCAGAGTATTCGCGAAAAAGTTACCTGTGATCCGATTAGCGTACCCACTCTTCCAGGCAACCAAATTTCCCGGTTGCCCACCCGAAGTTACGTAGGTTGAGGATTGGATATCAGGTGAGGAGAGAGCAAGGGCGACCTTGGCAGCTGACTCAGGATCCTGCGCTGCGCTCGATACTGCAATTCCAGCTCCGCCTAGTTGAGAACCTGTGGCTCGGCCGTTATAGGAGGGAAGGTCATCGTATGAGATAGACCTGGCACGAAAACCATCACGAGAGTAGTTGCTGTACCCATACATACAAACCGCGTGGGCATAACTATTTTCGGAGGCCAAAATTTCGGCAATCTGTATCGGATTGCTGGTTAAACAGAAATTGGGAACTAGCCCCGAAAGTTCGATCATAAACTCAATGACCTCGGCGGCTGGGGTTTTTTCAATGAATCTTCCTGTACTTGCTAATGGCGCCTCGCGTTGCGCCATTAACGTTGCGAACGTACTGAAGGCATCAACCGGCTTGTGCGGCCAGAGAAGAGTTCCTGTCTTAGCAAGTGCTATCACTTCCTCCCAAAAGATTGGCGAGTGATCGGCCTTATCGGGCCTGAAAGCAGAGACTTGCGCCGCCGTATCAATGGCCAGAGCCCACTGACTTCCCTGATATTGGTAGCTAGAGTGAGATTGACCAACACTTGTCCGCTGTAGCAATTCCAGATCTGAAGTTGCAATTAATCCCTCCAGAGGAGTGATGCACTGACCGTGTACAGCATCTGGTACGTGTGGGTGATCAATAATCAAGAGGTCATAGTCTTGGTAAAACTCTGTGATCGGCTGATCCCCAAATTCCAAGAGGGATCTAGCGCTCCACTCGACCGTCACGCCGATTGCGCTCTCTAATAGCGAGTTTGACCCCATCACAGAGTCCAGACCTCGGGGGTGATCCCAGGTCATTCCTTGAAGAGTCCGCGTCATCTTATTTATTTAGAATGGTGTTGATTGAATCGGCCAGGTACCTGCGCATGAGGATTCCTTCATCAATGGCGCTCCCATAATTGAAGAAACCATGGATCATTCCAGGATAGTTCTTGTAAAGAACTTCCACACCCGCGCTCTGTAATTTTTCAAGATAAGCAACACCATCATCATGCAACACGTCATACTCTGCCGTGATCAGAATCGCGGGGGCTAGCCCTCTGAAGTTTGTCGCATTAAGTGGCACGGCGTAAGGATTGGAATTGTCTGAAATTCCATTGAGATATTGCTCCCAAAGCCATTTCATTCCATTGCGAGTAAGGCCATACCCTGCAGCATTGGCTAGATATGAAGGGGTATTAAAATCAATGCCGTTGCAAGGATAAATCAACATCTGATATGCCAGCGGGTAGACATTTACATCCCTTACCTTGTGGGCAACACCCGAGGCCAAATTTCCGCCAGCGCTATCGCCGCCAATCCCGATCTTGGATGGATCGACATCAAATTCAATTGCACTCTTGGAGAACCACAGGAAGGCTTCGTAACAATCCTCGAACGGAATTGGAAATTTGTGCTCAGGAGCTTTCTGATAATTTACAGAGGCTATGACCGAATTCGTTAAAATGGCCATTTCTTGTAATTGAGCATCATATTTATTAATGTAATTGAGTACCCATCCCCCACCATGGAAGTAAACCATTCCATTAAATGGTCCGACTCCGGGGGGTTGATAGATATTCACGACAACATCAGCACTTGGAGTCGTTACAAATCGAGTAGAGATAACTACATCGTCACGGAGAGGTCCCGAAAAATCTCGTGGCGTATGACCCTCCGCTCTAGCTCTGCGGGCTCCCATAATTGAAATATCCGGCAGATTAGCTTTGGCGGCTTCAACTAGAAATGCAGCACACTGTGGGTGAAGGGTCATCGTGCATCCTCTTTCCGATGCTTGGAGATTAACGAATCTATCTTCTCCCATGCCTCATCCGGGATGGAGAGATCAAAATTCTTGATATTTTCCAGGAGTGATTCCGAACTTCTGCAACCCACAACTACACATTTAACAACTTCTTGTCGAAGTGGAAATTGCAGAGCCGCTTGTTGCAAGGTGACGTTAAATTTTTGGAGCTCTGACTGGAGTTCCAAAGCGCGAGCAACGATGTAAGCCGGAGCGGGTTCGTAAAAGTAGTGAGAGTCAGGGCTCGGGTTGGCTAGCACTCCTGAATTAAAGACCCCAACCGACACTATCGAGACGCCTTTGCGCGCGGCCATGGGGAAGAGGTGATCAGCGGCGCTCTGGTCGAGCAAGGTATAGCGTCCAGCATTCATTACAACATCAATGTCGGTCTCGTTGATCATGCGAGTAGGAATTTCGTTGAAATTCATCCCGATTCCAATAGATTTGATTAATCCCTCGGAGCGTAACTTCTCTAAGGCGGGATATGCCTGGTTGATGGCTTCATCCGGGTAGTCATCAGGATCATGAATATAGACAATATCAATTGAGTCCAGACCCATTCGCCCCAGAGTATCTTCGAAGGATCGCCTGATCCCAGATTCTGAATAATCATTTAACCGCTCAACGGAATTATCAGCATCAAGGAAGAAGGAGTCATCTTCTTGCACGGTGGGAACCAAGAGTCGTCCCACTTTCGAGGAGAGAACCCAACTACCACGTGGGTATTTCGCTAGATACCTTCCAAGCCGTTTCTCAGCTATCCCTTTTCCATAATGAGGCGCGGTATCAAAATAGGTAACACCAGCGGTAATTGCCGTATCTATTAGTTCCTGGCCATCGAATTCGGTTATAGAGGAGAATAAACCTCCCAACTGCGCGGTTCCAAGACCTAACTGCGATACCTGCGCTCCACCTTTTAACTCAACTACCTGACTGTGATTCATGCCGTTGCCCTGTCATCGTGCTTAATGAGATCCTTATTTATTATCGCCGCCCTGCCCGCTTCCAGTCGCGCGATGGGCACTCGATAAGGAGAACAAGATACGTAGTCCAAACCAAGTTGATGGAAGAAGTGAATACTGCTGGGGTCACCGCCGTGCTCACCACATACCCCCATTTTGAGATCCGGTTTTACCGCTTTTACCGCATCGTAAGCGATGTGAAGTAGGAGCCCTACCCCGTCTTGATCAAGAGACTCAAATGGGCTAAACGGAAGCAGTTCGAGATCTAGGTAGCGCGGCAAGAAACTATGTTCCACGTCATCTCTACTAAACGCCCAGGTCAATTGGGTTAAATCATTTGTCCCAAAGGAGAAGAAGTCGGAATAGTCAGCGAGTTTGGCTGCGGTAATCGCGGCCCGTGGAGTTTCTAGCATGCTACCAATTGGAATATTCATCGTGGCGCCAACCTCAAGAAGGACCGAGTCGATTTCTCGCTCTAAGATTTCTCGGAAGTACAGCAACTCCCGCTGACTGGCCACAAGTGGAATCATAATTTCGGGTTTAACAACCAAGCCATCGCCTTGGAGTTTTACAGCAGCTCGCGTTGCGGCTCGAACCTGCATCGTAAAGAGTTCTGGAATGAGAACCCCAAGGCGAACACCGCGAAGCCCCATCATGGGATTAGCCTCATGTAAACGATTGACGGCCGCCAATAATGCGCGTTCTCGTTCGGTGACCTCTTTCTTCTCTGAATCTTTCTTTGCGATACTCAAAGAGAGTTCGGTCTTGTCAGTAAGGAATTCGTGCAGAGGCGGATCCAGGAGTCGAATCGTTACTGGTAAACCTTCCATCGCGGTGTAGATCCCGAGGAAGTCGCTATATTGCAACTCTTCCATTTCACTCAAAATCTCGGTTCGTAGCGAGGGTGAGTCTGCCAAAATAAGCCCTTCAACCAGAGTACGACGTTCCCCAAGGAACATATGCTCCGTTCGAACTAGCCCCACCCCTTCGGCGCCGAAATTTCTGGCGATTTGGCAGTCCTGCTCGGTATCAGCATTCGCACGTACTTCAAGTCTGCGGACCAGATCCGCCCTGGTCAGGAAGCGTTCGATAGCGCGAATAAGCGGCGTGAACTTCTGCGGTAAACCCGGATTCTGCAAATATTGGCTAACTGAAGATTCAACGACCTTGATTGACCCGCGGTAGATCGCACCCGTTCCGCCATCGATCGAGATAACCTCACCTGCCTTGATGGTCTGTTCACCAACGGTAAAAGATCCGTCCTGAAAATCGACGGTGATTTCCTCAGCACCACAGATTGCCACCCGTCCCATCCCACGAGCAACAACTGCTGCGTGTGAGGTCTTTCCACCGCGTGAAGTCAAGATTCCCTGTGCCGCAACCATCCCCGGAAGATCTTCAGGTGATGTCTCCGTTCGCACCAAAATTACCTGCCGTCCCTGGAGTGCGGCATCGACCGCACTCTTTGAATCGAAGACAACCTCACCGACAGCAGCCCCAGGTGAAGCCGGAATCCCAGTTGCCAATCGTTTATCTAGAGAAGAGGTATCAAATTGAGGGAACATTAGAGAGATGAGTTGACCTCCTGTAACTCGTACAAGCCCCTCATCCAGCGAGATCAACCCCTCATCGACCAAAGTGCTGGCAATCCTAAAGGCGGCTTCTGCGGTTCTCTTACCGACTCGTGTCTGTAGGATCCATAATTTTCCTGATTCAATAGTGAATTCAATATCGCACATATCGCGATAGTGATTTTCCAGTTTTAACATAATGGTTTTTAATTCTTCGTACGCCACAGGTTGGATCTCAGATAAATCTTGCAGGGTCAAGGTATTTCGAATCCCAGAAACCACATCCTCGCCTTGGGCACACACTAGGTAATCCCCATAATCCCCACCTGCGCCAGTCGCTGGATTTCTTGTAAAGCAGACACCAGTCCCTGAACTTTCTCCGAAGTTACCAAAAACCATCATCTGAACGTTGACGGCGGTTCCAAGTGTGGCGGGGATCCGTTCGCGGCGTCGGTAAAGGTTGGCTCGCTCAGAATTCCAGGAGTTAAATACCGCCTCAACAGTACGTATCAGTTGTGACTTCGCATCTAACGGGAAGGCACGAGAGGTGTGAACTTCAATGGTGGAAATGAATTGGTGTGACAGGGCTTCAATCTGGGGAGCAGAAAGATTTGCAGGAGTGGTGACACCTAAATTTTGAAGATATCTCTCCCGAACCTCTTCCAAGACTCTGGCGGGGACGCCGCAGACGATTCGACCGTACATTTCAACAAAGCGGCGGAATGAGTCCCAAGCAAATTTTGGATCCCCAGTTTTCGCGGCGAGTACTTGCGCGACCTCAGGAGAGATACCCACATTTAATACCGTCTCCATCATGCCTGGCATTGAGAATTTTGCCCCCGACCGAACCGAGACCAACAACGGATCTTTCAGATCACCAAAACGCCTCCCGACTCGACTTTCAAGTTTTGCCACCGCGAACTCAATATCCGCCTCTAACTGCTCTGAGAGCTTCTTTCTTTCGAGAAAATCTCGACAGGCGGCTGTGGTTATGGTGAAGCCATCGGGAACGGGAATTCCTAGCGAGAGCATCTCGGAGAGATTGGCTCCCTTTCCGCCGAGAAGGTCTCCCATGCTTCGGTTTCCTTCAGAGAAGGGGAAGACCGACCGCTCCATTGTGTACCTTTCTTAAACGAGAATGCCCTACTCTTTAATTGAGCCTGCCAACATCCCGCGGATCAACCGCTTCTGCGAAATCAAAAAGACGATCATGACCGGTACAGCAACCAAGATTCCCGCTAGAGCAATCTCTGGCTTCAAAATGGGGACCGAGGTAGCTCCACTACCTGGATTAATAGCTGGTGTTGAGAGGAAGAGTGCACCTAGGCCAACAGGTAATGTGTAATTCGTGGGCGATTGCAACATGATGTACGGCATGAAGTAATTGCCCCAATTACCCACGAAGGCAAAGAAAGCCAGAAGAGCTAAGAGTGGGTATGAGAGCGGAAAGGCGATACGCGAATAAAGTTTGAAATCGCTACAACCATCTAGGCGAGCAGACTCATATATCTCCGGAGGAATGGTATTGGAGTAGTAGATGTACGACAGAAATGCTCCAAAAGGGTAGAGCGATGAAATCAAGATAACCGATAAAGGATTATCAATTAAATTAACCTTATTCATCTCGATGAAGAGCGGAATCACCAGAGCAACAGGTGGAACTAGCATCATAATAAGGGTAGAGATAAGAAAACCTTTTTTAAACCGAATTTTAGAAGCCGAGATTACGAAGCCAGCTAAGGAAGCCGTAATGCTCGCGATCACAACTATTGCGACAGTGTAGGTAATTGAGTTAAAAACCCAACGAGCTAGAACACCGCTATTGAAGTCTTGTAGGTTCCTCCAAGCATGTAGATAACCGGAGAAATTTCCAAAAGATAGGGGATTTTTATAAGATATATTACGATCTGTTTTGGATGGAGCAAGCACCAACCAGAGCATTGGAATGACACTTAGCACTCCCCAAAAAATCAGCCAAACGTTGACCGCATAGTGACCAATTCTAATCTTGCGTTTCTTTCTTTTGGGATTATCTGCTAGATCTGGCGCTTTTCTCTTAAAATCAATACTCATGCTTGTAACCCTTCGCGCGCAAGCGCTTCCTTTCTCCTTTTTTTCGAACTCTTTAAAGTCACGTCTTCAAACATATCTGTCTTAAAAATTACCAGCAATGCGCCAATAAGACTTGGTATTAAAAGCATAAGGGAGAGCGCGGAAGCTTCACCGAAATTTCCGTTATCAAATGCAAGTGAGTAACTCAGTTGATCAAACGACCACTGATTAGCAATACCGCTATAGACACTCGAGTTCAAGAGCTGGGGTTCGACGAAGATTTGTAGTCCTCCGGCGAAGACCAACACGCCCATATAAATTACATATTTACGAATGAGAGGGAGTTTGATTTTGGTTGCAAGTTGAAATTGACTGCAACCATCAACACGGGCCGCTTCAATGACTTCAGTCGAAATTGACTGCAGTGAACCGAATTGAATAAGAATCCACTGGCCAGCTAGAGCAAAGAAGGCCATGAATGCCAGAATAAACGTTAGATTAGAGGTTCTCCATATTTGGACCGCCTGAGTCACACCCATCCAGTGCATGAATCCCTTAAAGGGGCTGAGTGTGGGTTCAAGTAGTACGTACCACACGAGTACAGCAACCGATCCTGACACACAGGCCGGGACAATATAGGCCAACCGAATGTACTTTTTCCAAGGTGCGCTATTGGCGTCAAGCATTAAGGACATCGCGACAACGAAAAAAATCATAAGCGGGATAAAGAGCGCCATAAATCCGAGAACGTGCCACATTGCGGGAACCAAACGAAAGTCATGTAAAACTATTTTAAAGACGTGCCATCCACCATTTGGATTAGCCGGCGACTTACTTGGAACATTTATAGCCGCCATAATTAATGGAAGGACCCCAAAGAGAGCCAAAAGGATAAGGTAAGGAGAGAGCATCGCAATCATCAAAAAGTTCTTTGGTTTGCGTAGACGACCTTGACTCACATTTACTCCTCATTTTAAGAAGCCTCGCAGGGCTCATAGAACCCTGCGAGGTCTTCATGGAACTTAACTCACTTAGTAACTACGGCGTACCCAACTTGAGTTGCCGTATTTGACGTATACGCGGCGTATGCATCAATTGCATGTTGCAGATTCTTCGACTGAACTAGGTCAGGGGAGAAGGAGGCACCCCATGCACCATTTGCATCGTAACGCACCGGCTTCGTACCAGGCCAAATCAACTGTGCCTGCTTGTCAAGTGCAGGAACAATGTTTTGAGCATAGTAAGAGTCCTTAGCTACAGCCTTAACCCAGATCTTGTTTCCAGGACCGTATGCAGGATAGGTAGGTGCACCGTGGCTTCCATCAGGATTTTTCACCGTTACCAGGTTACGGGCATCTCCAACCATGAACATGGCGAAGGCGAGAGCCTCTTTTGGATACTTTGAATGAGGCGAGATCGTGTAGATACCTCCGCCATATTCACCAGAATATGCCTTTGTTTCTCCGGCCCATGTTGGCATTGGAGCCGTGGCAACCTGCCCGGCTGGAACGTTGTAGGAGCTAGCAGGACGGAGAACAAATTGACCCCACCAAGATGGACCAACGTTCATGAGCCACTTTCCGGCCTGTATATCCTTGATATAGCCGGCATCGAATGGACTACGTACGTCAAGTACGCCGCTATCGATAAGTGGCTGCAACAAGGCTGAAACACGGGTGCACTTAGGGCTCTTTGAGTTGATAATAACGACGGTATCTGATTTCGCGACGTTTAGAGGGCACTGTGAAGATTCTAAGAAACTTGAATAAGTTGCCTGATCTCCTAGTGGACCCATCGAGTAACCAGGGTGATTCTTAGCGACATCCGCCCCAATGGCCGCGAATTCTGCCATTGTAGTTGGAACCTTGTAACCAAATTGATTCATCAAAGTCTTGTTGTACCACAGTACCGTCTGTGCAAGATCGTTCTTTACACAGTAGTAGTGCCCACTTAAATTGCACCAATCGTTACCATGACCGAAGGCCTTCCAGACAGCTGGCGACTGCAGCTTGTCGAGTTGTAGAGCATCGTTAACTAATGGGTTCTTTAAGAATGCAACGTCATTTGGGGGACCGAAAACTACATCGGGCCAACCCTTTTTTACGGTGTTGAAAAGTTGCACCTTCGCAACAAGATCATTTTGGCCGTGAAGTTGAACGTTAACATTCACCTTGCCCTTCATGACCTGCGCATACAACTGTGCACCAGGAAGGCGAGGTGGATCGACCCAGATAGTGATAGATGGGATCGCTGCTTGTGTAGCGATCGGAGTTACTAAAGAAGCTCCTAACAAAGCTGTCGTTGCTACGACCAGCAAAGCATGCTTTCTTTTCAAAGTTTTTTCCCCTTTCGTTGCTGACCCACCTATCGAAGGAGAGGTGGCCAGTTGGGAAGAGGTTAGAGGATAAATACTATTTCGTATAGTATTTTTAGGAATATTTCTCTAGAGTGTCGGAGTGCGTTAGTGAAGCCGTACTTTTTGAGCGGGGAAATTTTCTTCGTTATCAAAAAGTTACAAAGGGGATTGGAGCTTTAAGTGAAGATTACGAATGTAGAGGTAGTTCTCGTTGATCGCCCAGCATTTGAACCCGCCTTCATCTGGCGCAAGGGGGTGCCGGGATCTGAACCCGCAGGAGTAAGTGGATGGCTGGTGATCGAAACCGACGCAGGCATTACAGGATTTGCCAACGCCCCTCGCGGAGTTATATTAAAAGATTACGTCGAGCGCCGGTTTAAGGCAGAGCTAATTGGACAAGATCCACTTAATCGCGAATATTTGTGGGAGCGTGTATGGGAGTTAGATCGAATTGAAAGATTCGCACCCAATATGGCGCATGTTGTCGATGTCGCTCTCTGGGACATTGCTGGAAAGCAGGCTGGACTTCCTATTTGGAAATTATTAGGAGGCTACCGCGAATCAATTCAGGCTTATGCGTCAACGGTAACTTTTTCAACGATTGAAGAATTTTTAGATATTGCGGACCAATGCTTAGCACTTGGATATCCCGCCATTAAACTCCACGCTTTTGGCGACGCAAAGAAGGACGCTGAACTCTGCACACGATTGCGCGAGCACGTGGGTGATTCTATCCCCTTAATGTACGACGGCTCAGCCGGCTTTGATTTGATGGATGCAACATATCTAGGACACGCACTGGCTGATGCTGGATATCTTTGGTACGAAGAACCAATGCGCGAATTTAGTGTCACCGCTTACAAGTGGCTGGGAGAAAGAGTTCGGGTGCCCTTATTGCTGGGAGAAGTGACCGACGGAGCACACATGAGCGCAGGAGATTTCATCGCAACTGGCGTCGCTTCTGCGGTTCGCACAAGCACGTTTCTCCGTGGTGGCTTTACAGGAGCCATGCGTATCGCACATCTTGCCGACTCTTTCCATCTACGCGCTGAAGTCCATGGATATGGTTTAGAAAGCGCACACCTTTGTATGGCCATCAAAAATAATACCTACTACGAGTCACTAGTCTTTGGGAATCCGATCAAACGAGAACCGATGGTCGATCTCAATGGGTTAGTTCACGCACCGAAAGATCCTGGCGTTGGATACGAGGGAATTTGGTCAAATAGTGGCGTCCCACTCGGTCTCGGGAAGTTTGTTGCCTGAAGTGTCACACACCATAATTCGAGCGGAAGCGATCGATGTCAGATTCCCAACCTCAAAGATGCTTGATGGTTCAGATGCCATGAACGCCGACCCAGATTACTCTGCCGCATATCTTCGCCTTTTTACAGAGGATGAAAATTTGACCGGTGACTCTCTTGTCTTCACCATCGGACGAGGCAATGAAGTGCAGATAGCCGCCATTGAAATTTTAGTGGAGAAAGTCATTGGCCTAAAGACCGACGATGCGCTTATCCGGATCGGCGAGATTGGCAGAGAACTCTCTTCCGATAGTCAACTCCGCTGGCTCGGCACCGATAAAGGGGTCTTTCACATGGGCGCGGGCGCTGTAATAAACGCGCTTTGGGATCTTTTTGCGAAGGAAAGAGATCTTCCACTCTGGAAACTACTATCTGACCTGACTCCAGAGGAACTGGTAGCTATCGTTGATTTTCGATATATCAGTGATGCGTTGACTCCTTCGGAGGCGTTAGGAATTCTGCAAGCTGCCGCAATTCACAGAGGGGAGAACGAAAAGTACCTTCACTCTCACGGAGTCCCCGCTTACACAACAAGTCCTGGTTGGCTTGGGTACAGCGATGATAAAATGTTGGACTTAACTCGCCAAGCGATTGCCGATGGATTCACCTTGATTAAATACAAATGTGGGAAATCCATCGAAGACGATCGAAGAAGATTGGCTAAGGTGCGTGAACTTGTAGGTCCTGACTTTAAAATCGCTGTAGATGCCAATCAGGTCTGGGATGTAGATGCAGCAATCAACTGGGTCAATGAGTTGCAAGAATTTGGACTGGAATGGATTGAGGAGCCCACTCACCCCGATGATGTTGTCGGACATGCGCGTATAGCTAAGGAGGTTTGGCCCACCAAGGTGGCGACCGGTGAAATGGCGGCAAATCGCCTAATCTTCAAGCAACTTCTGCAACTTGAAGCGATTTCCTTCATGCAAATCGATGCCACGCGCGTAGCTGGGGTTAATGAAAACATTGCAAATATTCTCCTTGCATCCAAATTCGGCATACCCGTTGTTCCACATGCCGGGGGTGTTGGGCTGTGTGAGATGGTGCAACATCTAGCGATATTTGACGCAGTGGCGGTGAGTGGCCATCATACAAATAGAAGAGTGGAATTCGTAGATCACTTACACGAGCATTTCCTTGAACCTGCGAAGGTGGTGGCAGGCGCGTATCGTGCGCCTGTACTACCTGGGTCTGGCGCACAGATGAATGACAAAAGTATCCAAAGATACAGGTACCCCTCTGGCGAGTACTGGCACTCTGAACTCTCTAAGAATGGAGTCTCTCGATGACTAGTGAATTCCAAGGGCTGAACGTAATAGTCACGGGCGCGGGATCGGGGATTGGTCTGGCGGTAGCGACTCGGCTCAAAGAAGACGGCGCAACAGTCTTTGGATTCGATATAGATAAAGGCGCGATGGATGGGATAGCTACGTGGATAGAGTGCGACGTGGGAGATACCACTAGCGTTCAACGCGCGGTTTCGATAGTAACCTCGAGAGTTGATGTAATTGATGTCCTGGCAAATAATGCCGGGATCGGGGCTGTCGGGTCGGTCCTCGATGCGACTGATGATGAATGGTCTCGCCTATTTAATATCAATGTAGCTGGCATCGCTCGAGTAAGCGCAGCGGTACATCCACTCCTCAAGAAGAGTAAATCCCCCGCAATTGTTAACACGTGCTCGATCGCCGCCACGGTGGGATTACCAAAGCGGGCGGTCTACAGCGCCAGCAAGGGCGCGGTTATGTCGCTCACCCTGGCAATGGCAGCGGATTTCGTTAAGGAAGGCATTCGGGTGAATTGCGTTAACCCAGGCACGGCAGATACTCCCTGGGTAGCCCGATTATTGGCAGCGTCAAAGGATCCGGTCGCCGAACGTAAAGCGTTAGAAGCACGACAACCGATGGGTCGGTTGGTCTCAGCCGATGAAGTCGCGAACGCCATCCTTTACCTCGCCAGTCCGCGGCAGAGTTCTACAACCGGAACTGTTTTAGCGGTCGACGGAGGAATGGACGGCTTACGCTTACCCCATTAGTCAGCGTGGACAAAATATATAAATTTTAGATGCAAGAAGGGAGGAGAGGCAGATGCAACTGATGAAGCCAGTAAGAACGAAGGCTCAACCTCGTCGTTCAATTCTTTCTGATGAAACTTATTCAATGATCCGAGCCATGATCTTCGCTCATGAAATTGTGCCTGGGGAACGGGTTAATATCGACGCCCTTTCACTTCAACTCGGCGTTTCGCAAACTCCAATTCGGGAAGCGCTAGCTCGATTAGAGTCAGAAGATTTGATCGCCAAGGAGCCTTTGAAAGGATACCGTGCAACAAATCTGCTTACCATTCAAGAATTTGCTGATCTTTTCAGCTTTCGCCTACTCGTAGAACCTTACGCTGCAGAGCAAGCCGCACTCCTGATAGATGCCCAGGGAGTCAAAGAATTACAAAGCGAAATTGCCAGCGCTAAAGAAGCTCTTCATTTTAAAGACGATCGCTTAATTGAGGCAATCACAGAACACGATGCGCGTTTTCATACCCTCATCGCTAAGTTTTCTGGAAGCAAAGCACTAGCAACCGCTTTTTCAAATACACATTGTCATTTACACCTCTTTCGGTTGTACGTCGCGACACAAAAACACCTGGTTGAAGATGGTGATAGGACAGATTTCGTTCAAGATTTATTTGCTCGCTACTATCACTCAGATCGAGGTCAGCTAGCGATCAAGCAACACCTTGCAATTGCTAAGGCGATTACTTCTCACAATCCTCTGAAAGCTAAAGAGGAGATGTATAGCCATATCGAATCATCGCTCAAAAGATTTACTCCAGACCTCCAGCAAGTACATACGGAAGCGAACATTAATGAGCGATAGCACAATCAATAAAATTGAGATTAGGGCATGCCGTGGCGGAGATGAACTCAATAATCTTGATGCCGTAACGGCGGTCCAACTTCCTGGAGGATCGCGTCCTGATTTCACCGTGGTCACGATTACTACCACCGATGGGGTAACTGGCACCTCCTTTGGCTTTGGAGCCCTAGATGCTAAGGCTGCGGCTGGAACGATGTCGCAAGTAAAGCCTTTCTTCATGGGCCGCTCTGCCCACCACTCTGCCAAGAATATGAAAGATTTTGAACTCTTCGATCGCCGCTGGAATCACGTTCCTATCTACTCATACGCTCCCTTTGATAACGCTTGTTGGGATATTGTCGGAAAAATGGCCCGACAACCCGTTTACAAATTGCTCGGTGCTGCACGCGAAAAGGTTCCACTTTATGTCTCTTCCATGTTCTTGCCAGGTCCTGCCGAATATGTGCAGCAAGCCTTACAAGTAAAAGCAAAGGGCTATAAGGGCTATAAGCTCCACCCTCCTGGAGATCTTGCGATCGACATCGAGTGTTATCGCGCAGTTCGCGAAGCGGTTGGCGATGACTTCACACTTATGGCCGATCCCGTAATTGCCTATACCTATGAACAGGCACTTAAAGCGGGTCGAGAACTCGAGAAACTCAATTACCGCTGGCTGGAAGAACCACTCCTTGATGTCAATTTCAATGGATTGCGTAAGTTGCGCGAAAAACTCGATATTCCAATCTGTGGTACCGAAGTGTTAGCTGGCGCCCAATACTCCACTGCCCAATACATCACCGAAGGTTTGGCGGATATTGTTCGAACCGATGTCTCCTGGCGCGGGGGTATTAGCGCTGTAATGAAGACCGCCCATGTTGCGGAAGCGTTTGGGGTCCAATGTGAATTACACACCACGATTTATCACGGTCTTGAGCAGGTTCAACTGCACCCGTCACTAGCCTTAACCAACTGCGAGTTCTTTGAAACGCTCTTTCCATTTGATGATTTTGAATTTGGAACCAAGTCCAAACTAAATATCATTGATGGTTATGTGATGGCACCCGAAGGGGAAGGACTATGTATCGAGTACGACTGGGACTTTATCGAAAATCACACGGTTGGTATCCTCTAAGTTTTCTCCCGTTCGGCTAACTTTGCCCCCACCTTGATTAGCCACTCCTCAGGGCTTCTCATAGCCTCCTCCACAGATGGTGCAATATCTACGAGAGCGATTCCATTTTCTTCTAGGGGCTCCTCCGAACTCCCGACGCAATAGAGCGTTCTTTTATTTGATTGGGCAGCAAGTGCGGTTATTACTCCAACTACTTTTCCCCGGTAACTCTGAGTATCCAACCTTCCTTCACCTGTAATCACCAGGTCGCTCTCCCGGATCGCTTCGTCCAATCCAATCATGGCGCCAACCAAGAGCGCACCAGATTCGATTTCAACTTTCCACGCCAGAGATAGCCCAAATGGCGTCCCACCAGCAGCGCCGGCACCAGCAAAATCCTGAACCCCTGAAATCTCTTTCAACTGCCTCAACCCTCTTTCCAGAGTAGCCACTTGGTCTGCGCCAGCTCCTTTTTGGGGAGCAAATACTCTGGCACTTCCCCTCTCCCCGAGTAGTGGATTTGTAACGTCGGTTAGGCAAAGCACTCCCCCGCTCGGCGCGGGGGGAACTTCACGGAGATCTATTGCAGCAAGTGCTTCCAACCCAACGCCGCCTAGTGAAATGGACTCACCGCTGTTATCTTTAAATTTTGCACCGAACGCCATGAGCGCGCCAACTCCACCGTCAGTACTTGCGGAACCGCCCACCGCGATGATGAGCTTTTTGACACGAGATTCGTTAAGTGCCTCTTTCAAAATCACTCCGAGTTCATAGGTGCTCGCGCCTAAGGGGTCTAATGGTGAGGTTCGAGTGATTCCACAAATGTTAGCCAACTCAACGACCGCGGTTCCATCTTTCAGCAGCAACCAGAAACGACCATCACCTAACTTACTTTGGATTCGAAGTGAGGAGGGAGTATTAAAACTAATGGTCTCTAAAGTTCCCTCACCCCCATCGGCCATGGGAAGAAGGGTTACTTCATCGTGGGGCCGCACCGTCAGCCAACCTTCGGCGATTGATTGCGCAACGCCCGCATTACTTATCGTGCCCTTAAATGAATCAGGGGCGATCAAGACCTTCATAAAAGCTACTTATGCAACTCGCTCTTTGAGTTTAAGCGCTGCCATAAATGCTTCTACGAC
>ENA-OFCI01000416-OFCI01000416.1-metagenomes-genome-assembly--contig:-NODE-416-length-26240-cov-3.666030_pt1 | contig 26240 bp, 20 predicted proteins | sample MGYA00153391_OFCI01 | MGnify analysis MGYA00153391
CGAAGGACAGAAAATGTCCAAATCCAAAGGCAATACGCTCGATCCGCTGGACCTGATTGATGGTATCGAACTGGAGCCGCTGGTTGAGAAATCGACCAAAGGCTTGATGCTCGCGGCGCATAAAGAAAAAGCGGAAAAATATATTCGCAAGAATTTTCCCAAAGGCATTCCGGCTTATGGCACCGATGCACTGCGCTTTACGTTCACGGCGTTAGCACCGCTGTCACTTACGCTGAATTTTGATTTATCGCGCTGTGAGGGCTATCGTAATTTCTGCAATAAATTGTGGAACGCAACACGCTTTGTGTTGATGAATGTAGAAAATAAAGATGTGGGACTGGATGAATCATTGCCGGTTGAGTTATCGCCGGCAGACAAATGGATCATCAGCCAACTACAGCACGCTGAAGCTGAAGTAGAAAAAGGTTTTACAGAATATCGCTTCGACAATGTGGCGGCGACAATTTATAAGTTTGTATGGGATGAATATTGTGATTGGTATGTGGAGCTAGCCAAGGTGCAGCTCCAGAACGGCAATGAAGCCCAGCAGCGCGGCACGCGCCGCACGCTGCTACGTGTATTGGAAACGATGCTGCGTTTGGCGCATCCGATTATTCCGTTCATCACAGAGGAATTGTGGCAAAAAGTTGCGCCCTTGATTGGCCGTGCGAAGGCAGACGGAAACGATTCCATCATGCTCGCTCAGTACCCGAAAGCAGATTTATCGCGGGTTGATGAATCAGCAGAGCAGTTTATTGCCACGCTCAAAGAATCGATCGATGCGGTGCTCAAAGAAATCACCAACGCCGCGCGAAATTTGCGTAGTGAATTGGGCCTATCGCCGGGCGAAAAGGTGCCCGCGCTGTTAGCGCCCGAAAATAATACAAACTCTAGCACTGGTGCTGCGTTTGAAGCATTTTTGCCCTATCTACAAGCGCTAGCGAGGATCTCCGATATTTCAATCGTAACCACGTTTCCGGATGCAGATGCACCGGTGGCAATTGGCGGCGGTGCCCGGATCATGCTGAAAGTGGAAATTGATGTCGTCGCCGAAGTCGAGCGGCTGACTAAAGAGATCGCCAAGCTTGATATTGAAATCGCCAAGGCTCAGGTGAAGTTGAGCAACGCCAGCTTTGTGGATCGCGCGCCACCCGCTGTGGTGGTGTTGGAAAAAGAACGGCTGGCAAGCTTTGTGAGCAAGGTCGGCACCATGCGTGCGCAGTTGGAGAAGCTTCGCCTAAACTAAGCCAGGCGCGTTTTACCCATTACAACTCAATGCAACAAATCGCCTGTTAACGTCCATTCTTATGCCTATTCCGCAGGCACTTCGCTCGCTACGCTCACCGAATTTTCGCGCCTACTATATTGGTCAGGCGATTTCGCAATTGGGCTCGTGGATGCAATCGGTGGCGCTGATGTGGTTCACATATCGGCTCACTGGTTCCACCGCCTCTACGGGGCTCATAGGCTTTCTGGCGATGGTGCCTTATATCCTGGTCACACCGCTGGCCGGTGCGCTCTCGGATCGTGTCAGCCGCCGCAAACTGTTGATCACCGTGCAAGCGTTGCTGCTACTGCACGCCAGCGCATTAACAGCGGTGACTTATGCAGGTGCGATTACCCTGGGATGGCTGGGACTGTTTGCATTCCTGCAAGGGATTTTAAACGGCCTGGAAGTGCCCACCCGCCATGCTTTTTTTGTGCAGCTCATTGAAAACAAAGCCGACCTGCCCAACGCGATTGCGCTCAATTCAATCAATATCAACGGCACCCGCATGATCGGGCCTGCGGTGGGCGGGCTGGTGATTGCGCGACTGGGCGAGGCGGCGTGTTTTGGCCTGAATGCCCTCTCCTACCTGGCGGTGCTGGTGCAGCTCATCCGCATCAAGCCGAATGAAGGCGAGAGAAAAATATCGCCCCATTCATTTGCCAAAGATGTAATGGATGGCTGGCGGTTCGCACTCACACATCCGGTGATTCGCACACTCTTGCTGATGGTCGGCGCGGTCTCGTTTGCCATCAGCCCATACACGATTTTAATGCCGGCCATCTCCATTGATACCTTCGGTCGCGGCGCAGAATTAAATGGCCTGTTCCTAAGCTCAGTTGGCCTGGGAGCGCTGTTTGGCGCGATTATTTTTGCGCTGCGGCGCCATGTGCGCGGCCTGTCGCGGTGGGTAACGATCACGGCATTGATCGCGGCCTGCGGTGTAATCGGTTTCGCTTTTTCGCGCAACCAGTGGCTGTCATTTTTATTTATGGCGATGACGGGGATGGGCCTGATGGGCACCTCGGTCTGCGTGAACACCATTATTCAATCCATTGTTGATGAAGACCATCGCGGACGCGTGGTGAGTATTTATTCAACATTTTTTATCGGTGCGGCCCCGCTTAGTCACCTGATCATGGGCACCTTGGCCGAATCTATCGGCGCGCCGCGAACCTTCATGGTTTGCGGCATCATAGGCTTGCTGGCGGCCTTGATCTACTGGCTGTATCAGCCGCGCTTGCGCGCGCATATCCGACCGCATTATGAGAAGCACGGCATTATTGCCGCAACCATTCCCGAGGTGGAAAAATGAACACCCGCATTAAAAGCACCACAGTCCTGTTTGCGCAGCACGGCAGCATCGGCACGATGACCTTTAATCGCCCCGAAGTATTTAACGCGATGTCGAGTGAACTGATTCTCGCGTTTCGCGATGTCACCGCCGAGCTGAAAAAATCGGTCACCTTGCGGGTGCTGATTATAAAAGGCGCAGGCAAAGCATTTTTGGCGGGCGGTGATGTCAGCCAGTTTTATAAAGAGCAGGACAACATCAGTGAAACCGTAAAGCCACTAGGTGACGCGCTGCACGAAGGCATTATCAATATTCGCACCATGCCGTTTCCGGTGATCGCGCAGGTGCAGGGAGCCTGTGCCGGGGCGGGCCTGAGCTTGATGCTGGCATGCGATTTTGCGCTTGCTTCTACCGCCGCACAATTCAAGACCGCCTACACGCAGATTGGCCTTTCGCCAGACGGTGGCAGCACCTATTTTTTACCGCGTTTAATCGGTATGAAAAAAGCAACCGAGCTGATTATGCTGTCCGAAGCGATCTCGGCAGAACAAGCGCTCGCGCTGGGTTTAATCAATCGCGTGGTCGCGGTGGATGTAGATGCAGATGCATTGGAAACCGAAACCATGCAGCTTGCCACAAGGCTCAGTCACGGCGCGACTCAAGCCTATGCACGCGCCAAGCTGCTCATCAATCAATCGTGGAATACCCCGATAAAAGAACATCTCGATGATGAGATTGCCTATTTTGCGGATTGCTCAAAAACCGCCGATTTCAAAGAAGGCGTGACCGCGTTTATGGAGAAAAGAAAACCGGCCTTTATCGGGAAATAGCGTCAGCGCAGCTTGGTGTTTAATTGAGTGTTTGAATGGGCGTTTGACTTAGCGTTTCGCAATAACGAACGTGAAATCTTGAGCAGTTTCTTCAGAAGACAGCAATGGATTTCCGGTCTGCTTGCAAAATGCAGCGAAGTCTTTAACCGACCCCGGGTCCGTTGCTACGATCTTTAGGGTCTGGCCCGATTCCATATCTGCCAGTGCTTTTTTGGCGCGCAAAATGGGCAACGGGCAATTGAGCCCTTTAACGTCCAGCTCTTTATTGATATTAAGGGTGTTCATGTTGTTGCCTTCTGATTGTTACTATCTGATGGATAGCTGGGCTGATGAAGTCCGAGCGAAACTATACCAGACACATGGGTTCCCGCTAGGGCAATACAAGCCTGCTGTTAAATGCTGTTCTTGCAGGCTGTTACGCAAATCACGTATTATCAGGGTCCGGGGTTACACGCCCCCATACCGATGCAAAAGCCTCGGCAAGACGGTGTCCCGTCCAAGCGCTGTGAATTCCTGACTTTACCTAAGGATCATTATGGACACCGTTATTTCTTCAAGCACGATTGCATCTTTAGTCTCGCAGCATGGCAGCGCAGCAGCGCCGTTTATTATTGATGTGCGCCGCGAACCCGCTTTCAGCGCCGACACCCATCTCATTGCCGGTGCAACCTGGCGTGACCCATTTAGCGTCAATGATTGGGCCAAGTTTTTGCCTCGGCATCGCGCCGTGCTGGTGTATTGCGTGCATGGCCATGAAATCAGCAAAAACACCGCTGGCGCATTATGTGCAGCAGGTATTCAGGCCCGCTATTTGGAAGGCGGCATCGAGGCATGGCGCGCAGCGGGCGGTGTCACCGCGAAAAAATCAGCGCATATGGCCCTTCCCTCCCCGGCTAACATGCCCAGCGTTTGGGTCACGCGGGAACGCCCGAAAATTGATCGCATTGCGTGCCCGTGGCTGGTGCGCCGGTTCATTGATCCGTTGGCGGAGTTTGTTTATGTGCCGACCCATGAGGTGTCTGGTTACGCCGAAAAAAATAATGCCATCGCCTATGATGTACCGAATGTGCAATTTACCCATCGCGGCGATTTATGCAGCTTTGATGCGCTGATCGCAGATTTTGAGCTTTATGATGCCGCTCTGGAAAGTCTTGCCAGGATCGTACGCGGGGCCGACACGGGCACGCCCGATCTGACGCCGCAATCGCATGGGCTACTGGCGGTGTCGTTAGGGCTTTCCGCGCTCTATCAGGATGATCATGAAATGCTGAAGCATGGCATGGTGATTTACGATGCGCTGTATGCCTGGCTAAAAAGCGCGCGCACCGAAATTCATAATGCTGATTTATTCAAAAAATCATGATCGCTAACTCATGATCCCGATTAGCAGAATTTCATTTGCGGAAGCGTTGCGCTTTTGGTTCAAGTTAGGCTTCGTCAGTTTCGGCGGGCCCGCCGGACAAATTGCGATCATGCATCGCGAGCTGGTAGAAACGCATCGCTGGATTTCAGAGAAACGTTTTCTGCACGCGCTCAACTACTGCATGGTCCTGCCCGGCCCTGAAGCACAACAGCTCGCCACCTATATCGGCTGGCTCATGCACGGCACCAAAGGCGGCATCGCCGCGGGAGCATTATTTGTCCTGCCCTCGCTGTTTATTCTGATCGCGTTGTCGTGGATTTATTTGGCCTTTGGCAATGTGCCGTTGGTGGCAGGGCTCCTGTACGGGATCAAGCCCGCTGTCACGGCCATCGTGCTGCATGCGGCGTGGCGAATTGGTGGGCGGACTTTAAAAAATAGTTGGCTGATAGCCATATCGGTCGCGGCATTTACAGCCCTGTTTGCATTCAATGTTTATTTTCCCATCATCATTTTGGCCGCGGCTTTACTCGGCGCAATCGGCGGCAAATTAGCACCGGATAAATTTTCAATCGGTGGCGCCCATTTGGCTGCAGATAACACCAGCAGTATTGACGCCATCATCGGCGATGACACCCCGACGCCACCGCATGCGCTATTTCGCTGGTCACGTTTTTGGCTTTATGTGGCGGTGGGCATGGCATTGTGGCTCACCGGTATGACACTGTTGATCGCACACTCTGGATGGGACGGTACACTCGCTCAAATGGGCTGGTTTTTTACCAAGGCCGCGCTGCTGACTTTTGGTGGCGCCTACGCGGTGCTGCCTTATGTTTATCAGGGCGCGGTGGAAAGCTACCAATGGCTCACGCCGCAACAAATGATAGATGGTCTGGCGCTTGGTGAAACCACGCCGGGCCCGCTGATTATGGTGGTTGCATTCGTCGGCTTTGTCGGCGGCTGGACTAAACAAATTCTGGGGGCGGATTATTTATTTCTGGCGGGCGCATTAGCCGCTGGTGTGGTCACATTTTTTACGTTCCTGCCCTCGTTTTTGTTTATTTTGATTGGTGGACCGTTAATCGAAACCACTCATGGCCAATTAAAATTCACCGCGCCATTAACCGCGATCACCGCCGCTGTTGTGGGTGTGATTGTTAATCTGGCGGTGTTTTTTGCATGGCATGTGTGGTGGCCCAATAGCACCCAACTCACACCGTTTAGCGGTGGCTTTGAATGGTTTGCGGCCGTGCTGACCCTCGCCGCTGCGATCGCGTTATTCCGATTTAAAATCGGGGTGATGACCGTGATCGCAGACTGTGGATTGGCCGGCATCCTGAAAGTATTTATTGGCTTTTAATCCTGGCCGCCAGAAATTAGCAACGAGCAAACGCCTAAACAGCATGATAGTCGCCCGATTTACCACCTGATTTTTGAAGCAAACGAATTGCTGAAATAGTCATGCCGCGATCCACTGCTTTCACCATATCGTAAATCGTCAATAGCCCTGCGCTCACGGCGGTTAGCGCCTCCATCTCAACCCCGGTGCGGCCAATGGTTTCGACGGTGACACGGCATTCAATTTCGCTACCAGCTTCACGCAATTGAAACTCTACCGCCACTTTATGGATGATGAGTGGATGCGCCAACGGAATAAGGTCAGGCGTGCGTTTAGCACCCTGAATCGCGGCAATCCGCGCAATCCCCAGCACATCACCTTTTTTAGTACCGCCGCTCTTGATCAGCTCGAAGGTGGCGCGTTGCATGGTGATAAGGCCAGCAGCGATTGCAATCCGGTGTGTCTCCGCTTTGCTGCCCACATCAACCATGTGGGCTTGGCCACTTTCATCAAAATGATTCATTGTGGCAAGTCCTATATTTTCAAGTATCGTGGCATAAGATTGTAGGCGCTTTGCATTATCTGTCGATTGGTACAATCTGGTTCAGCCCTTGGTAATTATGGGGAACTGATTGCACCTGACAATATCTAAACATTGATTATCTTGTTACTGATTTCTTACCGCATTCATTTTTATTATCTAAATGCCTTTCTGCTCCCGCTCTAACTCCAACGTTAACTTTATGCTTGGCGCACATCGTTCATACGGTGGTAGCGCCCCCAAATTGTCATCCCGAATCAAAACTCTACTCACACAATCCGTTGTCAGCGCAATGCTGGCAACCTTTACACTACAAGGCGGTGCGGAGGGCTTGCCTGAGCTGGGCGATTCATCGGATGCCGTGGTTACGGCGCCTCAGGAGCGTGCCATTGGCAAGCGTATTATGATCGAGATTCGCGGCGATAACGCCTTCATTGATGACCCAGAATTAGTGGATTATATTAATTCGTTGGGCAATAAACTAGTGGCCGCAAGCCCAGGCGCAACCAACGATAACCGCCGCGATTTCGAATTTTTTATACTAAACGACGATTCCATTAACGCGTTTGCGTTACTGGGTGGATTTGTTGGCGTTCATTCCGGGCTGATTTTAACCACCACCAATGAATCAGAATTGACCAGCGTGGTCGGCCATGAGATCGCGCATGTATTGCAACGCCATCAATCACGCGGTGCAGATGAGCAGCGCAAGAACGCACCCATGTCATTGCTGGGCTTAGCCGCAGCTATACTGGCGTCGCGTTCCAACAGCCCCTCCTCAGGCCAGGCCGTTGAGGCCGCGTTGATAACCTCGCAGGCGCTGGCTTATCAGAACCAGTTAAATTACACCCGTGATTTTGAACGTGAGGCGGATCGCTTGGGCCTGCAGGTGATGCAGCGCGCAGGCTTTGATCCCAGCGGCATGCCCAGCTTTTTTGAGCGCATGCTGAGGGCCAATCGGCACAATGATGGCAAAGCACCTGGTTACTTGCGCACCCATCCACTTACGACTGAACGCATCGCCGATATGCAGGACCGCGTGCAACAAATGGGCGTCGACGGCAAGCGCTCCGTACCCGATTCGATCGAATATCGATTGGCCGTCGCCAAGCTGCGGGCGATGAGCTTGGGCAGCACTGAGGCCGTCAGTTTTTTTCGCAACGCGATTGCCGAGCGCACCATATTGCGTAATCGTGCCGACGTCTACGGATTGGCGCTGGCGCTCTATCGGGCACGAGACTTTATAGGTGCCGAACGGGAGTTAAACACGCTTCGCACTTCGGGGATTAACACAGCGCTTAGTTCGGCTGGTCTCAAGCATGCATGGGTTGAAAACCTTGCTGCGCAAATACAAACTGGGCAGCGCAAATGGGATAACGCATTGGCAATTTATAAAACCGCGATGCGTGCTTTTCCGTCACAGCGCGCCTTGATTCATGGCTATATCGACACACTGTATGAATCTGGCAAAATCGATGCTGCGCTGGACGCGGCTAATGAAGAGCTGAAAACCACCCAGGATGATCCAAAGCTGTACGAGCTGATTGCCAAAATCTACGAGCGTAAGGGCAAAAAACTGGCGCAGCACCAGGCGATTGGCGAGGCATATTTCCGGCGTGATAATTTGCAGGGTGCGATTGAGCAATACACTATGGCGGTTAAAGCCCGTGACGGTGATTTTTATGATTCATCCAGTGCGGAATCGCGCTTGCGTGAATTAAAATCGCTTTATAAAAATCGTCCGCTGCTGCCCGGCGAAAAACGCGATAAAAACGACAAGGATGACCGCGATGAAAAGCCTGGCCTGCGTATCTCAGCAGCAAAATTATAATAGGCTGCGGATGGTTTGGCTAAAGTTTATCCAAAGCCACGCATTTGTAATCTGCAAAACCACCAGCACAATATTAATCAGCGCAGCGTTTAGCCTTACCGCTGGTGCCCAAGCTGTTGCCCTGGTTGCTACCCAACCAACCTCTGCACCCAAACCCACTTCAACGCCTGAGCAAGAGCGGCTACATTTAATTCAGGTGCTGCAAAAACGTTTGCCCGGCACCAACCCTGCAGATTGGGTGATTGGCGGGGCGGCTTATGAGCCAGGGGTACAAGCTATTCCGCTCTCGGCTGAAAACGCCACCAACTCAGCCGATATTTTGGCTATTGGAAAAAAACTATGGGAGCGTAAATTTTCTGACGGAAAATCTCTTGCGAACTGTTTTCCGAATGGTGGCAAACGGGTCGCCGCTTCCTATCCGCAATTTGACACGACCACCAAGCAGGTCGTGACCTTCGAGCTAGCCATTAATCGCTGCCGGCAGCTGCATGGCGAAGCAGCGATTGATTACGCCAATGCCGCTGTGATCGGGCCGCTATCGGCTTATGGCAAAAGCCTGGCTGCCGACCAGCGGCTGACGGTACGCGTGGCGGGCCAGCCTGCGCGTGATCGCTTCGATGCAGGTCGATACTGGTTCCAGCAGCGTGTGGGCCAACAGAACTTTGCATGCGCCTCATGCCATGTACTCAAAGCCGGTGAGCAGTATGCCAATGCCGGGCTCGCGCCTGCAGTAGGCCAGGCAGTCACATGGCCGCGTATCCAGCCAGGCGGCAGTATTCGCACGCTGCAGGCGCAGTTTCAGCGCTGCATGCAGCGCAGTGGCGCAGAGCCTTTTGCGGTGGGCTCTGACGAGTTTAATAATCTTGAATACTATTTAGCTTATATGTCGAATGGTTTACCATTGCGCCCACTGGCAACAGCACGGTAGTACCGTTTTAGCGGGGAAATTTTAATATCTTGCGCAACCACATTTACCGATTATTCATAGCCATTGCTTTAATCACTCCAACGGCTACTGCACTAACCACTACAACCACTCATACATTATAAAAATGAATTCGCCCATCGCACTTTTTCGACCCATTTTTCGCTTTGTCTTCCGCGCCAAAATTCTCATCCCGCTGATCTTGCTGGCGATCATCGTCGGCACGGTCATGTTTTTTCAAAAAAAATCTGAAGAGTCCAAAGCTGATCGCTATCGTACTGTGAGCGTGGATAAAGGCGCCATCATTCAGCGCATTACCGCCAACGGCACTTTGAATCCCGTCACCGTGGTCAACGTCGGCACGCAGGTATCTGCCACCGTGACCAAAATTTATGCCGATTTCAATCAACCCGTAAAAGCCGGACAAATACTGCTGGAATTGGATCCTGCACTGATAAAAGCATCCGTGGCCCAAATAGAAGCAACCATGCGCTCGGCTGAAGCCACCATGCGCCTTGCCGAATCAACACTCAAGCGCAATCAGGAATTAGTGGCAAAAGGCTTTATTACATCAGCCACACTTGATCAGAACGTGAAAGAGCTGGATGTAGCCAAAGCACAAGTTGCGCAAGTGAAATCGCAATTGGATCGCGAAAAAATTAATCTGGCTTACACCATCATCCGTTCGCCGATCAATGGCATTGTGATTGACCGTAAAATCGATGTGGGCCAAACCGTTGCAGCCAGCTTTAATACCCCAACACTGTTTCAGATTGCGCAAAGTTTGGAGGCCATGCAAATTGATACCTCGGTAGCCGAGGCGGACGTGGGCAGTGTTAAACAGGGCATGCCCGTAAAATTCACCGTGGATGCCTACCCCGAGCGTGATTTCAAAGGCACGATTCGTCTGGTACGGCTCAATCCATCGATCAGCCAAAACGTGGTGACTTACAACGTGGTGGTTGATGTGACGAATGAAAATTCAGAGTTAAAACCTGGTATGACCGCACAGGTGAGCTTTGTAGCAGCCCAGCGCGATGATGTGATCCGCATCCCCAATTCAGCACTTAGATTCAAGCCGGTCAAAGATGATAAAGAAGAGAAGAAAAAAGACGAAAAGAAAAAGCCTGCCGGTAGCGACAGTAAGGGCGCGGACAATAAAGGCAGCGTCAATAAAGGCAACGTGAGTGCGTCTGCACCCAGCGCAACCCTTTCCGCCAAGCCCGACACTGAAAAATCCGACACCGCCAAAACCGAAGCCGGTGTGGGTGGACGGCGCAGCATCGGCACGGTTTATAAAGTAAACGAAAAAAACGAACTTGTGCCGGTACAGGTTCGCACCGGCGTTGCCAGCAATCAACACACCGAGCTGATTTCCGGTGAGATAAAGTCAGGCGACGAACTCGTAATCCGCGACTTGCTCGACAAGAACGCCAAGAAATAAGCGCTCGCCTAACATGAACGCCGTTAATTTATCTCAGCCTTTTTCGCCATCAAACTCGCCTTCGCTATCAAAATCGATGACTGGCCAAACCTTGATGACGCTGACCGATATTAAAAAGAGCTACTTTAATGCGGAGATTGAAACCCCGGTGCTGCACGGTATTAACGTCACGATCAACCGTGGTGAATTCGTTGCCATCATGGGGCAATCCGGCTCAGGCAAATCGACCCTGATGAATATTTTAGGCTGTCTCGATACGCCTACCTCGGGCAGCTTTGTATTGAACGGCAAAGAAGTCGGCACCTTAAACGATAACGAGCTCGCGCAAATTCGCAATGAAACGATCGGCTTTGTGTTTCAAGGATTCAATCTGTTGAAGCGCATGCCGCTGGTGGATAACGTCGCCCTGCCGCTACTCTATGCTGGCGTGTCGATGGCTGAAGCGCGCAAACGCGCCACCGAGAAACTCACGCAAACCGGCCTGGGTGCCTTTACTAAACGCTTGCCCAATCAAATTTCGGGCGGGCAGCAACAACGGGTCGCGATCTCGCGTGCGTTAGTGTGCGAACCGGCGCTGATCCTGGCGGACGAGCCCACTGGCAATCTGGACACTACCACCAGTGTAGAAATCATGAATCTGTTTACACGTCTGAACGAAGAACAAGGCATGAGTATTTTGATTGTTACTCACGAACCGGATGTGGCCAAATATGCAAAGCGTCTGGTGCGTTTGAAGGATGGTTATGTGACCTATGATGGACCCGTGGCAGACGCGCATTTGTAAACAGGCGGTTAAATATAGAAATGCAAACCCTAGCATTGACGAGGTGTTCAGAGCAAAAATGGCTGATAACGACCGTCCCTATTGGCTTCGTGCTATTACTGTCTTACCCATGAACATCGTTAATTAACCAAAGTAACCCGCATGAATATCATCCAAGTTTTTCTTGAAGCCTTCCGCGCCATGAGCATGAATCGCCTGCGAGCAGGCCTCACCATGCTCGGCATTATTATCGGTGTGGGTGCGGTGGTGCTGATGCTCGCGATTGGCGAATCGGTACGCGAAGATATCAATCGTCGCATCTCGGCGATGGGCTCCAATGTTATGGTTATTTTCCCTGGCTCATCCACTTCCAATGGCGTGCGGGCGGGCCGCGGCGTGGTGCAAACCCTGACCCTGCAAGATGCGCAGGCGATCGGTCAATTGCCCAGCTTCAGCGGCGTGGCAGCAATCGTGCAACAGCCCTTTCAAGTCGCAAGCGGCACCACCAACTGGAACGCCAATGTATCAGGCGTGACGCCGGAATATTTTTCTATCAAAGACTGGAACACAGAGCTCGGCTCATTATTTGGCGAAGTTGAAATACGCTCCGCTTCACGTGTCGCCGTCATCGGTCGAACTGTTGCCAGTAATCTCTATGGCGAAGCAGACCCCATAGGCCAGACAATCCGGATTCGCAATCGTCCGTTTGAAGTGATCGGCGTATTGGAAAACAAAGGCAGCGACTTGGGCGGCGGCGATCAGGATGACGCCGTTTTTGTGCCGCTAACCACCGCACGTCAGCAGCTCATTCGCTGGGGGCAACCCGGCAGCATTCACTATGCGTTGGCCCAAGCCGCGAGCGCGAGCCAGGTACAAGATGCGATTTACGACGCATCACAGCTCCTGCGCACCCGCCATCGTGTACGCGAAGACCAGGAAGATGATTTCACCATCCGTGATCTGGCATCCATTGCTGAAGCCGCCCAAGGCATCGCCACGGCGCTTACGCTACTGCTGGGGGCCATTGGGTCTATCTCATTATTGGTCGGCGGCATTGGCATCATGAATATCATGCTGGTGTCCGTCACCGAGCGTACTCGTGAAATCGGCATCCGCATGGCATTGGGTGCCAAGCGGCGCGATGTACTGCTGCAATTTTTAACCGAAGCAGTCGTGATCTGTGTTTGCGGCGGCGCACTCGGCGTTCTGTTCGCCTACCTCGGCAGCTTAGCCATCACCAAGCTGTCGCCGATGGAAGTCGGTATTTCCATGACGGGTATCGTCATCGCATTCAGCTTCTCAGCACTGATCGGAATATTTTTTGGACTCTACCCAGCCAGGCGTGCCGCAGCGTTAAAGCCAGTCGAGGCGCTGCGGTATGAGTAATTTCGTTTGCCAAACATTCGCACGTTAATCTGTTTTAGCAGAATAAACGCTCTCGAAAACAGGACGCTATCGGCGAAGCATGTTGCCCACACACCGGATTAATCCAGCATTCAGGCACACGTCCGGGGCCCAAGTTGATGGCAACAGAGCAATCTGAAAAACAACGCGACTCCACCGTTTTTAAAAGGAAGTGTTGGGAGAGATTTTCGGAGCTCATACAAAGGCATGTTTGCATACACCGCTAATGATAAAAACCCTGTTGCAACATCAAACTAGCCTTGCACCACCGTCCTGAAATAAGCAATCGTCTCTTTCAAGCCATCTGCCAGCGATACCTTCGGTTCCCAGCCCAGCTCTTTTTTCGCCAGAGAAATATCCGGCTGACGTTGTTTTGGATCATCCTGCGGGAGCGGTTTAAATATCAGCTTCGCTTTTGAGCCCGTCAATCGCAACACATTTTCAGCCAGTTCCAGCATTGTCATTTCCACCGGATTACCGATATTCACCGGCCCGGTAAACCCGTCGCGCGACGCCATCATGCGCATCATCGCTTCAACCAAATCATCAACATAACAAAAGCTGCGGGTCTGCTGACCATCTCCATAAATCGTAATATCCTGTCCTAGCAGCGCCTGCACAATAAAATTACTTACCACGCGGCCATCATTAGGATGCATACGCGGGCCATAAGTATTAAAAATTCGCACCACTTTAATGTCCACCTGATGTTGCCGGTGGTAATCAAAAAAAAGCGTCTCCGCGCAACGCTTGCCTTCGTCGTAACAGCTACGGATGCCGATCGGATTCACCTTGCCCCAATAAGCTTCCGTCTGCGGATGCACCTCAGGGTCACCGTAAACCTCCGAGGTTGAGGACTGCAAAATACGCGCCTTGACGCGCTTCGCCAAGCCCAGCATATTGATTGCACCATGCACACTCGTCTTGGTAGTCTGCACCGGATCAAACTGGTAATGCACCGGGCTGGCCGGACATGCCAGATTAAAAATCTGGTCAACTTCTGCATACAGCGGAAACGTCACATCATGGCGCATTAGCTCAAAATAAGGCTGGTTGAGTAGATGCGCAATATTACGTTTGCTACCGGTAAAAAAATTATCAACACAAAGCAAATCAACGCCGTCAGCAATCAAACGATCGCAAAGATGCGAGCCTAAAAAGCCTGCGCCGCCGGTGACTAAAACTCGGTTCATTTACTGCCTTTATGCATAAATTCGTCGTTTTTATCAATGCTTATTTTAGGGTATGCAAGGCACAAAATTACACAATTGATTTAGCTATTTCAGTGCTCAAGGCGCGATCGGTGCGATCGGTGCGATCGCTAGAATTTTGCCTATTTCACGATCGAGCACAACCGTCATATCTAAATTGCGCGTGTATAGTGGCAGCATGCCTACTTTGGTTTCTTCAAGCTTGTTCGCAGCTAAAAAGACTTTCATTTTTTTGGCTGACTCTGGGTTAGCTTTGCGCAATTGCGCAAGCGAATTGCTAGCCGCAGCAGCGGCTTTGGCTTGCGATTCATAAGTAACATAGTGTTGAGTAAAGGCGCGGGAATCGATACCCGACGACAGCATACGTTCAACTTCCTTGGCATCTGAAGGCATTTTTAAAGCGACGACAATGGGTCCAGTCAATGGTAATGATTTATAAGTCTCGACAGTTGCCTTCATAAGCTCTTTTTCCGAAATGTCAGCTGCAATAACAACATCAAAACGGTTTTGATTGAATACCGTATAAACAGGTCGTGCCTGAAACATGGTAGAGACGCCGAAAGCCAAAGCAGCTGCCTGAACAAAAACTATACATAGCAAATCAAACTTAAGTGATTTTTTTTGCGTGTTAAAAATAATAAGCGTAATCAGCGGGCCTAAAACCACATCAACACCCACCACAAGAAATAGTAATCCGCTGCCACCCATTGCATCAAAATAGGGGGATGGATACCAGAAAAAAAGCATTGCCGCAATCACTACCAAAGCAATAAAAATACTGATTCCAAGATGAATACTTGCGGCTTTCCAGCGAGAAAAAGCTAATTCCCCTGCTGGCTTGGTGGATATAGATTGTTCTGAAAATGAGGGGTAGGCTTCCATGTGAATGAATTCCTGTAAATAAGTTAAATATATGATGCGATTAAGTAGCTACGCATGGAATCTCAAGGACATCCAGGCGAAATATATTTTACATAAATATTTTGTGAAGCACAGCTCCAAGAACCAGTTGCGCTACGACTCCATATAACTTGACCCGCAGGGGCAGCTTGTAGAGCGTTTAGCGCGGAATTGCCAAAAGTTGCCGTAATCGTAGGTGTGAGACCAATATTGGCAGGAGCAATGAAGGGCACGCCGGTATTGACCGCAATTGCGCCGCCTTGAGTTGCCCCAAACATAATGATGGAGCCTACTGCTTGCGGATCCCAATCAGCAAGTGCAACACCAATAGAAATTTTACCACCTCCAATACAAACATCCACCACTCGTTTTAAATAACTGGATTCGCCGATTACTCGCGTTACTTGAGTTCTGCCTACGTATGTTTGATATTGCGGTATAGCGGTTGCTGCCAGTATTCCAATGATGGCAACGACAATTATTAATTCGTTTAATGTGAATCTTTTTTTCGATGCATTTTATATTCCCCGAACTTATGCCCCTGAACTACATTTTTCCACAATATCTAGCGCTTTAAATTTCAAAAAGGTAAAAGTTTTAATCCGATAGCATTAACCGCCACCAATAAAAAGCGCGGCCTAAGCCGCGCTTTTTTGCAAAAAAATACTTGGTATTATGGGCAGCCGGTAGGTTTGTATTTACCTGGCATTGCTGCTGATGTTGCGCATGACCATGATCCGTTTGAATCGCGTGTCCAAGTAACTGTGTAGGCGGCTAATTTCAATTCTGCAGTTGCATTGTTACCAAAAGTAGCGATAATTGTATCGCCAGCACCGCCTGTCAGTGGATTCAATACTTGCGGCACACCAGTACTCGCAGGAATGGTGGTACCTTGTGTAGCACCAACCAAAATTGTGGAACCTGTTGCTTGCGGATCGCATTGTGTTGCGCCTAAGCCTGGAACCAATTTTCCTGCCAGTATGCAACCTTCAACCGCTGTTTTGATAGCGCCAGCCTCGCCCATTGCGCGGGTAACCTGTGTTTTAGTGATGTATGTTTGATACTGTGGAATAGCGATAGCTGCCAAGATACCGATAATCGCGACCACGATCATCAATTCGATAAGGGTAAAGCCTTGTTGGATACGCTTCATTATGTTCTCCTGTTGGGGGTTAGTTTGAATCTGCTGCAAAAGAGTAAAACAAAAAGGTAATACAAAAAAGTGGCACGGTTAGAGTTACAGCTGCCCTTCTCTATACGCAACCGATGTGCCAACCTTTAATTAATCGACTTGATACAGGCCAATTTCAGTGCTTAAATTGAAAATAAATGTTACTGGCACTTTTATATGTTTGTATTTAGGTACTTACCATACGTCAACCGCAAGCGTTAGTATTAGCTGCCGTTTTTAACTACCGGGATTTTGTGAGGCAACGCACATTATCTTGTAGTAAAAACATATGAAGCTACATCTGCGGCACCTTTACTTTATGCGGAAACATGACCCCTATGAAAAGTCAACACGGCTAAAGCGCACTTAGTGACAATTTTCGGCAGAATTTAGGATTGTGGCTGAGGCCGGTTGGCGGTGGTTGGGTCTGCGTCTGAGGTTAGATCTGAATTTACATTTACGCTATGTCAGGATTTTGATCTTTTAATGCGCAAATATCAGACTTCATTGTAGCCTGAGATATTGGCATGATTGACCGCATCGAATTGCGCTAAATCCAAAAATTGTTCCGCGTACTTTAGATACACCTTTTCTCGGACAAATACATCAAACAAATCGGGATCAATATGTCCGTTGAGTTTGAACTTGCCCAGTATTTCCAGCGATTCACTGAGTGTTTTGCCGGGCTTGTACGGCCGATCTTTTGCGGTTAGTGCCTCAAAAATATCGGCGATGCCCATAATACGGGCCTGAATGCTCATCTGCTCGCCGGTGAGACCGCGCGGGTAACCTTTGCCATCCATGCGCTCATGATGGCCGCCCGCATATTCGGGCACATTTTTAAGATGTTTAGGCCACGGTAGCGCTTCTAGCATTTTGATCGTGGCTTCAATATGGTGATTAATGATCTCTCGCTCGGCACCCGTCAAAGTGCCATATGGAATATTGAGATTGTCTTTTTCTTCTTTACTCAGAAAGGTTGTTGGCTCACCTTTTTCATTGCGAAACGGATAGGCGGCAATGCGATTCACGCGCGCTTGATCCTCGGCACTCATACGCTCGCCACCAATATTCATGCGTTTGAGAAATTCACGATCTTCGTCCAACTGGCGAATTTTTATAATGTAATCGCTTTTCGCTCGCTGAGTTGACGCTTCGTCACCCATATCGCGGGCGACTATTTTAGCGCGCAACATATCAAGCTCGGCGTCGCGTTTCAGAATTTCAAAGCGTTGAGACACAAAATGAATACGATCAAAAATGGTTTCTAGCTTAGTGGCTTTATCGACTACATGAACCGGCGTGGTGATTTTTCCGCAATCATGCAACAAGCCTGCAATTTTTAATTCATACCGATCCTTGTCGGTCATTTTAAATTCAGCGAGTGGACCATCAATCGAAAGTGCCGCTGCCTCGGCGAGCATCATGGTTAGCGCAGGAACGCGCTTGCAGTGGCCGCCGGTGTACGGCGATTTATCATCAATAGCCGTGTTGATAAGCCCAATCAAGGATTCAAACAGCATTTCAAGCTGCGTAATCAGCATCCGGTTCGTCAGTGCGATGGCGGCCTGCGAGGCAAGGGATTCTGCCAAGCGTTGATCTTCAAACGTGAATGGCACCACCATTCCGCTTCCATCCTGAGCATTGAGCAACTGTAAAACGCCAATGATCTCACCTTCATGATTCTTCATCGGGATGGTTAAAAAAGAGGTGGAGCGATAGCCGGTCTTTTTATCAAAATTTCGCGTGCCGGAAAAATCAAATCCCTCAGCGGTGTAGGCATCCGCAATATTTACAGTCTCATCATTTAACGCGGCATAGGCCGCCACCATAGAGGTATTTTTAACACCATTTTCTTGATGGAGCGGAATAGGATAAAACGGAATGGAGTTTCCCGAGGTGCCGCCCATTTTGATGCCAAGACTGTCGTTCAACACAATCTCGAATTTAAGCTTGTCCTCATCTGACCGATACAAAGTACCGCCGTCTGCATTGGTGATGTTCTTGGCGGCGACCAGGATGGTTTCAAGCAGGCGATTAATGTCCCGCTCCTGCGAAAGTGCTACGCCCACATTATTTAAATACTCGAGTGAGGTGAATAAGCGGTCTTGCGTTGCACTCCCTGAATGAGAGGCATGGCGACTGCTAATAAGATTGGCGTCGGCGTGCGAGCTCATTATTTAATGGCAACTGCCCTAACCTGCTTCATATCAGTCACACCCATCATGACTTTTTCCATGCCGTCCATTTTTAAAGTAGACATACCCTCTTCGACAGATTTGACAAAAATATCCGCTACGCGCGCGCGTTCCTGAACCTGTTTTTTGACGGCATCGCTCGCTACCATCAGCTCATGCAGACCAACGCGTCCTTTGTAGCCACTATTACCGCAAATTTCACAGCCTTTGGCGCGATAGAATGTAAGTTTGCCGTCTTTACCGTACTCTTTTAACCAATAGTCATAAAGTTTTTTTGCTTCGCCTTGCGGGTCTTTCTTCCACGGTTCGGTTTGGCGCAAATCGCTGGTATATTCATTCATGAATAATTTGAGCTCATCTGAATCAGGCGTGTAAGCTTCTTTGCATTTACATAAACGTTTGGCGAGACGCTGCGCAAGAATGCCGATCAAGGCATCCGCAAAGTTAAAGGGATCCATACCCATATCCAGCAAGCGGGTAATAGCCTCCGGCGCTGAATTAGTGTGCAGCGTGGCAAATACCAGGTGGCCCGTCAGCGAAGCTTCAATGCCGATGTGAGTCGTTTCAGCATCACGCATCTCGCCGACCATAATAATGTCCGGATCAGCCCGCAAAAATGCCTTCATCACCGTGGGGAAATCGATCACTTTTTTGTTAACTTGGACCTGTCGCAAGCCTTTTTGTGTGATCTCGACAGGATCTTCTGCTGTCCATATTTTGGTATCTGGTGTGTTAAGGCTACCCAGCACGGAATGTAGCGTGGTGGTTTTGCCGGAGCCGGTTGGGCCGCACACAAAAAACAACCCATACGGCTTGGAAACTGCCTTCACCAGATTGGCCTTGTTATTACTTGTGAGGCCCAATTTATCCAATGGGATCGGCTCCCCCGCGGCTAAAATACGCATCACGACATCTTCGACGCCGCCCGCCGTCGGAATGGTTGCAACCCGGAGCTCAATATCCAGCGGCCCATATTTTTTGAATTTTATTTTGCCATCCTGCGGCTTGCGCTTTTCGGAGATATCCAGATCGCACATGATTTTCAGGCGCGCCGTTAGTGCATTGCGGTAGCTGGATGGCACTTCGATATAAGTTGCCAAAGTGCCGTCACGGCGAAAGCGCACCCCTGTTTTTCCTTTGCCCGGCAGTGGTTCAATATGAATATCAGATGCGCCTTGATTGTACGCATCAATAATAATTTTATTAACCAGTTTGACAAGTTCATTGTCGGCAGCAGCGGAGACTTCATCGCCGCCGATTTCAGCTGCCTCACCTTCGTCGTCCATGGTGGAAAGAAGGTCGCCAATATCTTCCGAACTGCCACCATCAGCGCCAAAGAATTGACCTAACGTGAGTGTCAAATCGCGTGCAGTGCAAACTTTGTAAAGCGGCTTTAGCCGGGGAAAAATATTTTCAACCATCCGCGAGCTTTTAAGGTGCTCGGGGTCAGTGGTCATGACGATCAGCCCATTTTTGCTGTCCTCGATGGGCAACCAATTATTGGACTCTACATAATCCTTTTTAAGATTTTTCAGCAAATCAAGCGGCTTGATGCGGTCCGCCTTGTATGGCTCGTATTCAACTCCAAAAAATTTCGCCAGCGCCGCGCCGAGAGCTGCCGGCTGAACCTGAAATTCATCGGTCAAAATATCTTCAACGTTTTTGTTTTTTCGCCGCGCGGTGCGGGTGGCCAGTTCCAGCTCGCCTTCCGAAATAACGTTATCAACCACCAGGTATTCAAATTTGGATTTGATTTGTCCTGGCACTTGTTGACGCACACGGAAAGCGATCGCAAGCGTTTTAGCCAGTTCGTTCAAACCTTCTTCGGCAAGCTGTGGGAAGGGAGTGCCGGGCAAGTGGTTGATAACCTGAATCACGCCCAATAAATCATTGCCGCTCTCGCCACCTAAAATCGTGGCGACCATCATTTGTTTGGTGCGATAACCGGTACGCTGATCAACAGCTTTAAGAAAAGCTAAATTGGGCGAGTAACTTTTTAGCTCGGCATCATCATAAACATCTTTAATATTCATGAAGCGCTTATTGAGCGCGCAACAGCCGGCAATTGAGCTTTCTGACAATGGCAGCTTGATATCCTTGAATGAATTAAGACCCGATTTAACTTTTGAAATAATCGATTGGCCATCTTCAGACAAAGTATAAATCGTCAGCCGATCAGCATCAAACAATTGGCAGACATCACGCGTAACATCCAGCATGATCTCGTCAATGTTCGAAGTTGAGTGAATTCGATTGGTCACCGCCTGCAGTTTTTTTGAAAACGCAAGCTTCGAGGACATGTCCGCCTCTTTAGCGGTATTACCCGATTTGGGTTCCAGTACAGCACTCATAACGCACTCACCTTATTAGCCAAAGTTGGTTGCCTTGTATTCAATGGCAACAAAAAACTTGATCAAAAAAAACCGTTTTGGAAATGACCGTTTTAAAAGACGAATTCCTGCCCGTTTTCAAGCATACGCGGTGTCCAGCGCGCCGCCTGTATCTCAATTTCATTCATAGTCAATTGTACTTCGCCAGGTTTCAGATGCGTTACAAACACCTCAACCGGCTTGGTCAATTTTGATAATTCATCGGCCAACATGCTGGGACATAAATGCTTGGAGGCAATAGCAATATCACGCTCTTTGTTTGAAAAGGCTGTCTCTATGACCAGATACTTTAGATTGGCAGTGGCATTCGCGATCTTCCATAGCTCGTCATTGACGCTGGTATCACCGCTAAACAAGAAGCTGGCATGCCCGCTATCAACCAGATAGCCAACCGCGGGCACCACATGGTTTGCCGGAATGGCTGTAAATTTCCGCCCGCTGATTTCAACCGCTTGGCCTATAACGAGCTCACTAAAAATCATGAATGGCTTATCAGCATCCGGAATCTGTGAAAAATCAGGCCATATCTTCCAGTTAAAAAGATGCTCTTTTAAAATCTGCAGCGTAGCTGCGGTGGAGTGCACAGTCACCGGTTTGTCGCGCATCCAGCAAACGGTATCAACCAAAAACGGGATGCTCGTCACATGATCAAGATGAGAATGAGTAATGAAAATATGATCGATTTTTGCCAACTGTTCAATGGAAAGGTCACCCACCCCGGTACCAGCGTCGATCAGAATATCATCATCAACGAGCATGGCGGTGGTTCGGAGATCGCCTCCAATTCCACCGCTACAACCTAAAACTTTGATTCGCATGTTGCGCCCTACACACTTGTTGGTGAGCCAACTTTTGGCCATCGATTTTATTTACGCCGATCATTACGGCTAAAGTCGCCTACAGCGCTGCAGATTATGAATTGCCGTAATGCGATTATGCGGTATCAATAACAAAAATAATGTGTAAAAGTGCACATTGATGGTGCGATCAGATGGTTGGGTTGGGTTGGGTCGGTTGGGCTCACTTCGCTAGCGTCCCATATGCGTTTCGTTTTCAACCACTTTTTTATTGCCCGTAAAAATCAGGGCTTATAAAAAAACTCCATTTTGACACCGGCAATTTCGATCAAGTCATGATCACCTAGTTGCTGCGCTTGACCACCCAAAACCGACCCGTTGATGGTGGGGAAATTAGCGCCTTCCACATGCGTAATAAAGAAGCCGTTTGGACGTCGGGTAATCACGGCAACCTGCACGCCAGGCTTGCCGATGGTGGTCAGATTCTTGGTCAAATCCAATGTTCTGCCCGCAGCTGCACCCGATAGCACTTGGATAGCTGCCTCACGAACAGCAGGCCCCGGCATGGCGGACGGCGCTAATGGTGCGGCTGGCGCAGTTGGACGGGGAGCAGGCATGGCCGGTACCCCCATACCCAAAGGCTTCATATTGGTTTGCGTGTCTGACATGCTTCCTGACAAATTCGCCGCTATCCCACCGGACGAACTGGCAGCAGCACCAGAGCTCGCGCCCAGACCCGGACTTGAGGCGGCCGTCAATGTAGGCGGTTTACGAATGATCATGGTTTTTTCAAAATCCTGCTCACTCGCCTGAACAGGTGCATCATTAAAATATTTTAATTTATGCTTGCCAATTTCAATGACGTCGTTATTTTGCAGGAAGTGCTTTTTGATTGGTTTGCCATTCACCAAGGTGCCGTTGGTGGAGTTTAAATCTTCGATAAATGAATCGTTCAGGATAGTGATAATGGCGGCATGCTCACCGGATACCGCGAGATTATCTACCTGGATATCATTATGGGGTTTACGACCGAGGGTGGTTCGCTCTTTATTGAGAGAGACTTCCTTCAGTACCGTTCCATCAACACTCAAGATAAGTTTTGCCATGGCTATAGCCCTAAGAAATTACTGTCACACATAATTGTTTGTGGTGCTTCATTAATGCTGTGCATTGAGGTATTCATTATTTGAACCAGGACATTATTCGCGCCCAAACTCCGCGCTCTACCCCGAATCCGCTCACGACTTTAATTAACATGACCGATATATTGTCACGTCCACCCGCATCATTGGCAGCCTGCACCAACTGTTGCGCCGTGAGATCCAAATTGGAACGCAATGCAATTAACGTCATTTGAATTTCTTCATCTTCAATCATGTCGTTCAAGCCATCTGAACACAACAAATAGATATCACCTTCCAGCACTTCATAGCTGTGGGTTTCAGTTTCAACTTCAGGGTCAATCCCCAGCGCGCGAGTCACCAGATTTTTGTTATGGGAAGAACGCGCATCTTCTTTGGTAATAAGCCCTGAATCGATCTGCTCCTGCAACAGCGAGTGGTCACGGGTGACCTGTTCCAACGCATCGTTTCGCATGCGATAGAGTCTTGAGTCGCCGATATGACCAACCGTTAAAAAATTATCGTAAAACAGACATGCAACCAGCGTGGTACCCATACCTGCGCACTGCGAGTCTTTCTGTGCAGCTTCAAAAATGGCACTATTTGCTTTTGAAACTTCTGCCTGCAGTAATTGCTGCGAGAAAGCAGAAGCCTGTTCTCGATCCAGTTTTTTTAGTGCAGCTCTAGTCCAGCCATTGGCAAGACCTGCGGCAATAAGAGACGTTGCCATACCACTGGCTACTTCGCCCGCGTTATAACCACCCATGCCGTCTGCCAGTACAACCACTCCCATTTCAGGACGCGACTCTACGCAGTCTTCATTGTGCCCCCGGATTCTACCCGGATCGGTCACGCTTACAATTTGTAAGGCATTGATAATCGCCACGTTGCCTCCCGCAACCCCGTCTTGTTTTAATTACATCATCTTTACTGCTGACTACAATTGGTGCAAGACCCTGTTTAAGGTATCAGCGCCACAAAAAATTACCTGCGCATCGTATGACTTTAAGCGCGAATTTAAACTTGAATGCATTCTAAGCTTGATCATGGCTAGATTAATACAAATCCTCGCATTTATAATAACTTAAAATAGACTTTTAAGAAACCTTTCCGAAATTGAAGCAATGTCTTTGATTTTTCAGCAATAAAATCAATAAACTTCTGTTTTTCGCGCTTATTGCATGCTGGATTGAATTATCCTGCCTATGCGAAAGTAACGTCATTAAATTTCCTTAAAACGCGAATAAACAATTTATTGCCGTGCTGAAGTCAAAAGTGCTTTTCCATGCAGCGCATAGCGCGCCGCATCGGAATGCGGTTTAATGCAACATAAATTGAAATCAAAATGTACTTAAGAAAAAATGAGGAGAATTCAGTATGGACCGTCCTGCTTTTCTACTAGATGATCTGGACCCGCAAGAAACGCGGGAATGGCTTGATGCGCTGGAAAGCGTACTCGAAGTCGAAGGTCCCGATCGAGCGCATTACCTGCTTGAATCGCTGGTCGATAAAGCCAGGCGCTCGGGCTCCAATTTGCCCTATTCGGCCAATACGGCCTACATCAACACCATTCCGCCGCACGCAGAAGATGCGCTTCCCGGCGATCAGGAAATGGAGCATAAGCTGCGCTCCATTATTCGCTGGAACGCCGTTGCACTGGTGCTGCGTGCGAACAAGGAATCATCAGAATTAGGTGGCCATATCGCCAGCTATCAATCCGCTGCGATGTTGTATGACATTGGGTTTGATCATTTCTGGAACGCGCCTTCCAAAGCCCACGGCGGCGATATGATTTTTATACAGGGCCATTCGGCACCGGGCATTTATGCACGCGCTTTCCTTGAAGGCCGCCTCACTGAGGAGCAGCTTGAAAACTTCCGCCGCGAAGTTGATGGCCATGGCATTTCCAGCTACCCGCACCCTTGGCTGATGCCGGATTTCTGGCAATTCCCGACGGTGTCAATGGGCCTAGGGCCCATTCAGGCGATTTATCAAGCGCGGTTTATGAAGTATTTGCACAATCGCGGCATCGTCAATACCGAGGGTCGCAAGGTGTGGGCGTTTATGGGCGATGGCGAAATGGATGAGCCGGAATCGCTGGGCGCTATTGCGTTAGCTTCACGTGAAGGTCTCGATAATTTAATTTTTGTCGTCAATTGCAACCTGCAGCGGCTTGATGGCCCAGTGCGCGGTAACGGCAAAATCATTCAGGAACTGGAAGCTGATTTCCGTGGTTCCGGCTGGAATGTATTGAAAGTGATTTGGGGTCGCTATTGGGATCCGCTGTTTGCCAAAGATTCCGAAGGCATCATGTCGCGCCGCATGATGGAAGCGCTGGACGGCGAATATCAAAACTACAAAGCGCGTGATGGTGCCTATGTGCGCAAACATTTTTTCGGCAAATATCCTGAACTGGAAAAAATGGTCGCCTCGATGTCAGATGATGATATCTGGCGCCTGAATCGTGGTGGTCATGACCCGTATAAGGTTTATGCGGCGTATTCGCAAGCGGTAAATCACAAGGGCCAGCCAACCGTGATCTTAGCCAAGACCATCAAAGGCTATGGCATGGGCAAAGCGGGCGAAGGCCAGAATATTACCCACCAGCAAAAGAAAATGGATTTGGCTTCGTTGAAGCAATTCCGTGATCGTTTTAATGTGCCGGTATCAGATGATGTGATTGCCGATATTCCTTTTTATAAGCCGGCCGAAAATTCTCCCGAGATTCAATATCTGAAAGACGCGCGCGCCAAACTCGGCGGCTCATTGCCGGTGCGCTTTCCGAATATCCCTGCGCTGAAAGTGCCTGAATTATCGATCTTCGAACCACTGCTGAAATCGACCGAAGAGCGCGAGATTTCTACCACGATGGCGTTTGTTCGCGCTTTCACCACGCTGACCCGAGACAAAGAACTCGGCCCGCGTTTGGTGCCGATTGTGGCTGACGAATCACGCACGTTTGGCATGGAAGGATTATTCCGTCAGCTTGGCATTTATTCCTCCGTTGGCCAGTTGTATGAGCCGGTCGATGCGGGCGAGCTGATGTTCTACAAGGAAGACAAAGCAGGACAGATTTTGCAGGAAGGCATTAACGAAGCAGGCGCATTCTGCTCGTGGATGGCGGCCGGCACCAGCTACGCCAATCATGGTCAGCACATGATTCCGTTCTTCATTTTTTATTCCATGTTCGGCTTCCAGCGCGTCGGCGATTTGGCGTGGGCGGCGGGCGATATGCAGGCGCGTGGCTTCTTGCTCGGCGGCACTTCGGGCCGTACCACACTGAACGGCGAGGGCTTGCAACATGAAGATGGCCATTCGCATTTAATGTCGGCAACGATTCCGAATTGCATCTCGTACGACCCTACCTTCAGCTATGAATTAGCAGTCATCCTGCATGATGGTTTGAAACGCATGTACGAAAAAATGGAGCCGATTTATTACTACATCACGGTAA
>ENA-OFCI01000418-OFCI01000418.1-metagenomes-genome-assembly--contig:-NODE-418-length-26058-cov-3.656347_pt1 | contig 26058 bp, 20 predicted proteins | sample MGYA00153391_OFCI01 | MGnify analysis MGYA00153391
CGTGTTCGCGCTCTCGAGTGCGATCAATAACGCCGAAAACGGGAAGCTCAACGAGATCGGCGTGAATTGTTTGCGGACGTTCCCGCTTGCAGGCAACGTCGTCTGGGGCGCGCGCACCATGGACGGTGCCGACGTGCTCGAAAGCGAGGATAAGTACGTTCCGGTACGGCGTTTCTCGCTCTTTCTCGAAGAGAGTCTCTTTCGTGGAACGCAGTGGGTCGTCTTCGAACCCAACGCCGAGCCGCTGTGGTCGCAGGTCCGGCTCAACGTCGGTGCATTCATGCACGAATTATTTCGCCAGGGGGCATTCGCGGGCGTCACGCCACAGCAGGCCTATTTCGTGCAATGCGATGCGTCGACAACGACGCAAAACGACATCAACAACGGCATCGTCAACATTCTCGTCGGCTTCGCACCGCTCAAGCCGGCCGAATTTGTCATCCTCGAGATTCAACAGATCGCGGGCCAAGTCGCCGTTTAGTGAGGAAGTATGGCCGATTTTACCGTTAATGCGACCCGTCACGATCCCTATAAAAATTTCAAATTCCGCGTCAAGTGGGATGGGAAATACGTCGCGGGGATTAGCAAGGTCGGCATGCTTAAACGGACGACGGATGTCGTCAAGCATCGCGAAGGCGGCGATCCGAGTTCCAGCCGCAAGTCGCCAGGTCGCACCGAATACGATGCGATCATGCTCGAGCGCGGGGTGACGCACGATCTCAATTTCGAGCAATGGGCGAATAAGGTGTGGCAGATCAACGGTGGTGCGACGGAGATCTCGCTCAAAGATTTCCGCAAAGATCTCATTCTCGACGTTTTCAACGAAGCCGGCCAAAAGGTGATCTCGTATAAGATTTACCGTTGCTGGGTCTCGGAATATCAGGCTTTACCCGATCTCGATGCCAACGCAAACGCCGTTGCGATCCAGCATATCAAGCTCGAGAACGAAGGCTGGGAACGCGACGTGAGCGTCACGGAGCCGAGCGAGCCGACCTTTACCGTTCCGGCGGCGTAAGCCGGTGATCGACGCGTCTCCCGTCACGCTTGTCGCGCAGTGGGATCGCGTCGCCGACCTCCGTGGCGCGCAACTCGTCCGCTCGCTGCTCGCACTCGCTGGTGACGACGGTCGCGCGTGCGAATCGTGGACGCTGGGTCGATGCGAAACAAAACTCGCGTCGATCTATGGGGCGCTTTTCGGGTCCGTCGTCGAAGCAACGGTGCGTTGTCGCGCGTGCGAAGAAACGCTCGAGTTCGAAACGACGATTGGCGCGCTCTTTGGTGCGTCGGACGCGATCGGCGATATCGCAAGCGAGAGCGGCGTGATGCGGATCGCGCACGAGGGGTACGACGTGACATGTCGACCGCTGCAGCTTCGCGATCTCTTGGCAATGCCGACGGCCCCCGCACGTGCGCGCACGCACCTCATCGGCTGCGCGGTCGTTGAAGCGCGTCGCGAAGGACAGGTCATTCTGACCGAAGTGTTGCCGCCGTCGTTGTGCGCTGCGATCGGCGACGCGATCCGTTTGCGCGATCCACACGGAGAAACGACCATCGCAATCGTGTGCGCGGCGTGCGGCTCGCCGAACGATCTCCCGTTCGATATGAGCACGTTTCTTTGGGAAGCGCTCGAGCGTCACGTATCGCGGATCTTCGCCGACGTGCATGCGCTTGCGAGAGCCTATGCATGGTCGGAGGATGCAATCCTCGCGCTACCCGATGCTCGGCGTAGGCGCTATCTCACGTTGCTCGCATCGTGAGCGATTACTTCGAACGTATCGCGTCGCGAACGCTCGGGACGGTACCGATCGTCCATCGATGCCGCGAACCGATTTTCGCAATGCCCGTTCATGCTGAGCGCGATGCGTTTGCTTTGGATGTGCTCGACGATGCGGATGCGCAAGAAGACGGAGAGCGTCGTCCCGGACGCGTCGCGCGCATCGCGCCTTTATCGGCATCGACGCTCGACAAACCGATTTCGCGGGACTCGGGTGAGACGGAACCAGTGGAAAATGAAGATTGGGCGCAGCCCGCTTCGACGCCAGTCGTTGCGATGGAGTTGCTTGAGCAACCATCCCTTGGTCATTCGGTGATCGTTCCGAGCCGTCGTGCTTTGAAGTCGGTTGCGATGCCATCGAACGTAGCAAAAGTTGCGGATACGAACGATTTCCGAAAGCAGCCGAACGAGCCGTCATTCAACGAATCGAGCGGCGACATCGGCGTTGATAGCCGAAGGAACGCTAGTGATCGGCAACAAGGGCGAGATGTTGGCCGCGGAATCGACACGCCCGAAACCCTGCGCGATCAACGCTTTTACGCATCGGCGGATTATGTAAGTGTCATTGCGGTTGAGTCGAATCGCGCGAGCGATCTCGAATCTTACGTCGAAGGCTCGAGCGAACGGTCACGAGATCTCGCTGCAAAGACCAACGAAACGAATCGAGATCGCGGACGTACGAAGACCTCGCGAATTGAAGCGGACGACGCTCGGCGCGACGACCGCGCGCCTGCGGCACAGGACCAACCGATCGACGACGATGCGTTCACGATCAACGTTTCGATCGGTCGCATCGACATCGTCCGACCCACGCCCCCGAGCCCGCCGCCCGTCGCCGAACCGTCCACGCCACGGCCATCGCTCGACGACTACATGCGCGTCCGCGCGAGGGTTCGCGGTCGATGAGCAATGCACTCGCGATCGCAGCCGTCACGGCGACGCTACGGAACCTGCTCACGCAAGGCGTGACGCTCGTGCCCGACCTCGCCGATACGGTCGTCACGACGCACGTTCCCGACGCTGCTCGCAACGGCGGAACGACGGCGAATCAAATCAATCTCTTTCTCTATCAAGCCGTACCCAACGCTGCATGGCGCAACGCGGATCCGCCCGGCGTTAAGCGACCGGGTGAGACGGGCATCCCGCCGCTCGCGCTCGACCTGTTTTATTTACTGACGACGTATGGGCGTGATGACGACGTGTCACGTCCTTTCAGTCACGAACTGTTGGGGCGAGCGATGAGCGTCTTGCACGATCATCCGGTTTTGGGTGCTGCGGAGATCGCGTCGGCGCTCCCCGGCAACGATCTCGGGACGCAAGTCGAGCGCATCCGCTTTTCTCTGCAGCCGCTTGGCGTCGAAGAGATCTACCGTCTGTGGACGGGCTTCCAAACCCCGTATCGCACGTCGGTCGCCTATGAAGCTTCGGTGGTCCTCATCGATAGTACGCGCGAAACGCACACGCCACTGCCCGTTTTGCAACGGGGCGCAAACGATCGTGGTGCGGCGGTGCGCGCGGTTATCGCGCCACCATTCGCCACGATCTTCGCCATCGCTCCGACCGTCGATCCGACATTTGGCGATACACTCGTTCTTACGGGCGCCAAACTCTCCGGCGGTGCCGTATCGGTAACGTTCGCGTCGCCCCGTCTCGCCGCGCCGCGTATCGTGCCCGCCTTGCCTGGCGGGACGGACGCGACGGTGCGGGTGACGATTCCGAGCGACGGAACGCTCCCCGCGGGACTTTACGGCATCTCGGTCGGCCTAACGACGCCGCTACCGGGTGGTGCGCTTGAAACGCATGCCTCCAACGAGATTGCGGTCGCGCTCGCGCCGCAGATCACGAGCGTGTTGCCGCCCAGCGTGCAGTCGCAAGGTGGATCGATCACCCTCTCGCTCGATTGTGCACCGGCTGTCGTTGTGGGCCAACGAGTCGCGCTACTCTTTGGCGATCGCGAGATTCAAGCCGATCCGGGCACGCGTCCGACGAACACCGTCGCGTTTTCGATTTCGGGCGTAACCCCGGGAGCATATTTCGTTCGCCTACGTGTCGATAGCGCCGATAGTACGTTACTCGTCGATCGTACGAAGAAGCCGCCGACCTTCGATCCGCAGCGCCGTGTGGTCGTCACGTGATGCTCGACGACGCCGGGTGGGAGCGCGCAAACGCGGCGTTCTTGGGCGATGCACTCGCGTGGCTGCGGGAGCGTTTGGAACGCGTCGGGCGTCATGGTGAGGCCGATACGGTCGAACCACCTGTGCAGGCGACACCGGCGCGCGCCGGTCGACGACCACGCGCGCAAACGCCGCGTGCCGAAATTGCATCGGCATCGGAACACGTCCCGTTCGATCCAGCGATGGATCCGCCGCCAGCACTTGTGACGCTCGGCTCCACGTTTGGTCTCTCTGCCTTCGAACTCGACGTCGTGTTGCTCTGCGTCGCGATGGAACTCGATACGCGCGTCGCGTCGCTCTGCGCGCGCGCCCACGACGATCCGCAAAAGCCGTATCCGACCTTCGCGCTTGCCTTCGCAATCTTCGATTCCGTCGCATGGGAAGCGCTTTCGCCCGAGCGACCGCTCCGGTATTGGCGTCTCATCGAACTCGCACAACGCGGAAGCGGCCCGCTCACGACGGCGTCACTTCGGGCCGACGAGCGCATCGTCGACTACATTAAAGGACTGAACCGTCTCGACGAGCGCCTCGTCGATCTCGCCGTCGCACTCGAACCGACGGCCGATGACGGTGATCTGCCGCCAAGCCAACAGCGGGTTGCTGAAGCGATTTTTCGCGCGTGGAAGCACGAGTATCCAGCCGTTCCTGCGGTGGTGAAGCTCGTTGGTCACGACGACGCGAGTTCGACCCGAATCGCGACGGAGGTTGCGGTCGCACTCGGGCGGCGTCTTTATCGGACGAGCCCCGCGGCGTTTCCGCGAGCGCCTGCCGAGATCGACGTTATTGCGCGCCTGTGGCGCCGCGAATGCGCGCTCATGTCGGTCGCACTCTACGTCGATGCACACGAAGTCGACGCGTCTCCCGAGGGCGGCACACTGGCTGGATTGCGTCGGTTTTTTACGCACTCGAATGGCTTCGTCTTCCTCGCCGTGCACGAACTGGGCGGGCCTCTTGGGGTGGCGACGTCGACGTACGATGTCGCGAAGCCGACGCCCGTCGAACAGCGGGCCCTGTGGGAAGCGCGCCTTCCCGACGTTGACGATGCGATCGTGACGCGTCTGGTCTCGCAATTCAATCTCGACGCCGAGACGATCGCGGCGATCGTGCGCCAGGAGCGACAAGATTCCGATGTGTCCGCCCTCGAAGCGCGCTTGTGGAATGCGTGCCGCGCCGCATTGCGTGTGAACCTCGATACACTCGCCGAGCGGATCGAAACGAAGGCAACGTGGGACGATCTCGTTTTGCCGGTCGCCCAACTCGAGCTCTTGCAGCAGATCACGAGCCAAATTCCCGCCCGCCATCACGTCTATGAAACGTGGGGTTTTGGCGCGAAGATGAACCGCGGCTTCGGCGTGACGGCGCTTTTTGCAGGCGACAGTGGCACGGGCAAAACGATGAGTGCGGAAGTGATTGCGAACGCGCTCGAACTCGCGCTCTACCGCATCGACCTCTCCGCGCTCGTAAGCAAATACATTGGCGAGACGGAGAAGAATCTCCGCAAAGTGTTCGATGCCGCCGAAGACGGTGGCGCGATCTTATTCTTCGATGAAGCCGACGCCCTTTTCGGAAAACGCTCCGAGGTTCGCGATAGCCACGATCGATACGCGAACATCGAGACGAACTATCTCCTCCAACGCATGGAATCGTTTCGCGGGCTCGCCATCCTCGCGACCAACATGAAATCTTCGCTCGATGCGGCCTTCACACGACGCCTTCGCTTCATCGTAACCTTCCCTCATCCCGGCATCGCGGAACGAAAGCGGATGTGGGAACGCGCGTTCCCGCCGGAAACGCTCGCCGAACCGCTTGACGTCGCGCGCCTCGCGAAGTTTAACATCACGGGTGCCGTGATCGCGAATGCGGCACTTAATGCGGCATTTCTGGCTGTCCGCGACGAATCGCAAATCGGCATTGATCACGTGTTGACGGCCGTCCGCCAAGAGTTCGTTAAAGGCGATCGCCCAATCGATGAGAGCGCATACGCAACGTCACCTCGACGGGGCGCAGCATGAGAGTCCATGCCTCTGAGGAGCTCACCGCCGAAGTTTTCGTGAACACGTTCCAAGGTTTCGGACGTACAGGTACGTTAGCATCGGCAGTGCCGACCCGTTGTTTTCAGGGCTAACGAGCCCGAGAGGAAGGTCGCGATCTTGCGATTATACCAGAGCGCAAGTGACTTGGGATCCGACATGGATGGCGAGCGCGCTTCATACGACAAGGCCCGAGACGTGCCACCGATTGTGAATGACGTTTTGAATTCACCCGGGTGCCCGCTCGACGCAACGACTCGTACGCAAATGGAACCGCGCTTCGGACATGATTTCAGTCACGTGCGCGTGCATACCGATGGAAAGGCCGCAAAATCAACACGCGCTGTGAATGCAGTCGCTTACACGGTGAAACAAGATATTGCATTTGATGCTGGGAAATATGCCCCGCAGAATAACGATGGGCAGGAACTCTTGGTGCATGAGCTAGCCCATGTTGTGCAACAAAGTCGAGGGATCGCGTTAAGTCCTTCCAACTCTTTGAATAGCTCATCGGAGCGATCTGCCGAACAGACAGCCTCAGATTTTTTTCAAGGAAGCGGTACAATTCGGATTTCTGGAGCGAGCGCCCCGGGATTAGCGCGCCAAAAAAACACGGATGCGCCTAAACCGGCGCCGACTACCAACTTCAGCACAACGCAACAAGCCGGTCGAACGATCGTAACTCTCAATGGCGTAGCGATTGCTGAAAGTAGCGATGTTTTGCCAGCAGACGTTGAGTTACGTGCGCAGTGGACGCCGGAAATGCTCACCATTGGGATTGTAATTCCCGAAGGTAAGACAATTTTTATTATTCCCGGATTAAATACAAACGTCGCGCTCTTACAACTGTCGTCTCACTTCTTTGTGAAAATTTTGGAAAGGTCAAAAGTACCGGAGAGGTCGTTGAACGAGCTCGGAGGCGTAGGTCCGCTTCATGAGCTTCAAACGATCGACACGTTAACTGGGGCAAGACCGAAGGGCGCACCGGCAAAAAAGGCAGGCGTTCCACCCCAAGCTCCTCCGAAAAGTGCAGTTGCTCCTAAACAAACGCAGCCCGACGCCACCGCTTCGAGCGAAACAACCCCACCTTTCCAATTTTTTAGGACCCCGCCGGTCGATCTGAACTTGTCTCCGTCAGCGAAATACGGAAAACCCAAAACCGATAAAGAGATTGTTCAAGACAGAATTAATAAAATCATTACCGATGCCATGGCCGGGCGCTCCGATATTCCCCCATTACCAAAAGGTATCGAACCAACGTCAGTAATCGAGGCGATCAAAAAAGGGGTCGCAGAAGCTGTGAAGCCGCTCCTCGCGGGTTTACCCAAAGACGTGCGTGACTTCATCACCGAAAAAATTGTCTCTGCCGTTGACGAGGGGATTGAAGGTTTGGTAGATTCGGCGCTTGATGCAACGACTCTGGACGCTAAAGCGAAAGCAGCAATTAAAAATGCTATCGAAGCGGGGATACACCTCAAACCGAGTCAACCAAAAACAGAAGACGACAAGCCGAGCGCTTCCCCTCGGTGACGGAGAGAGTTTCGAGATGGGATAGTTGCACGATCTGCACGATGGGCGAATCATGATTCAAAACGTGCGGATCGACTGTATCGAATGCAAAGTTTCGGACGCATCCGACCTAGAGACCGTTCGGAAGGCCATCGCAGCTGCGCTTTCGCGGCACGCTGTCTTGGCGGCGGCAACTTGTCAGGAGATGCCAAGATTAACAATCGTTTCGACTAGCCGCGCAATCGTGGCGGAATTTTCCGCGAGATCAATAAGCCGCCGCCCGTGATGCGGCGTCGCGTTCGCTCGCCGGAATCGTCTCGATAGTAGCCGCGTCATGAGCGTCGATTCATGAAAACGGAAACCTCGCGCTCGCAACGATCGGTAGCGGCGTGTCGTTCCGAGCGGCGGTCAATGAAAATCCTGATCGCCGTCGGAGAGACCGCAGAGAGTACGCAATCGTACGCTCACGAACGATGAGCGCATTTCCGGGCTCGCCTCGCCTTATCAAAGGCGGAATCGTCTTGCTCGATCCGAGCACGGGTATCGTGCGCCGCGTGATCGCGCTGCAATACAATCCCGACTCGCTCAGTCGGACGTTGCAAGTCCAAGGCATGGGCGATCACGCGAATCGTTCCGAAGCACTACGCCTCAAAGGCACGCCGATCGAGACTCTCAAGGTCGAGGCGGAAATCGACGCAACCGATCAGCTCGAGTTTCCCGTTGCCAACGGCAGCGCGACGTCCGTCGGGCTCTTCCCGCAACTCGCGGCGTTGGAAACGCTCATCTACCCGACGAGTTCCGAATTACTTTCGAATAACGCGCTCGCATCGGCCGGAACGCTCGAGATTGCCGCGATGGAAACAGCGCTCACCATCTTCGTCTGGAGTAAGACGCGCGTACTTCCCGTCCGACTCACCGAATTTAGCATTACCGAAGAAGCGTTCGATCCGACGCTCAATCCAATCCGTGCTAAGGTCAGCCTCGGCATGCGCGTGCTCAGCGTCGACGACATCGGATTCGATCATAAGGGCGGCAGCCTGTTCATGGTCTACCTGCAACAAAAAGAACGTCTCGCCGCAATGAGTCCGCTCGGAACGCTCGCCACACTCGGCGCGACGGGCGCATTGTAAGATGACGTTCGCCGCGAACAGCCGCTATCAACTGACTGCGACCGCTACGACACGCGATGCGACGGGAGAGGAGGTCGCGTATCTCCAGCGCCGTTTCGTGCCGCAGCCGTCGGCGTTTAGTCTCCTTCGATTACACACCGTCGTTGCGAGCGAGCGTTCGCGGCTCGATAACATTGCCGCACGCGAGTTCGGCGATCCCGAACTCTTTTGGCGTCTCTGCGATGCGAACGGTGCGCTCGATCCAGACGAGCTGACGCTGCACCCTGGGCGACGCCTGCGTATCACGCTTCCGGCAGGAATTCCCGGGATGACCGATGCTTAAGGGAATCTACCTCACGCTGCTCGCGGGCCCGCTCGTACCGGTGCCGGTGCCGCACGTCGTCCTCGACGCGCTCGAAAGCGTCGAGATCACGAGCACGTCGGAACTCGGCGTGCAGAGCTCGTTTCAACTCTCGTTCTCGCTCTCGAACGACTCGACGTTGCATACGATCTTCTTGCTTGCGGGCGGTGGCCTCGTACCGTTCATCCGCGTGGTTCTCGTCGCGACGATCAGCGGCATTCCCGAAGTGCTGATGGACGGCGTCGTAACGAGCCAGAGCGTGACGCCCGGCGGTGCCGGCTCGCGCTATTCGACGCTCACGATCCACGGCGTCGATCTCAGCGCGCTCATGGATCTGGTCGCACTCGATGGAATGCCCTATCCCGCGATGCCGGTCGAAGTCCGTGTCGCGCTGATCCTTGCGAAATATCTCGCATTCGGAATTATCCCAGTACCGATCCCGCCACTTTTTCTTGATATTCAGAACCCACTCGAGGGTTACGCGATCCATAAGGGCACCGACTATACCTATCTTAACCACATGGCCGAAGAGGTTGGCTACGTGTTCTACGTCGATCCCGGTCCCGCGCCGGGCACGAGTATCGCGTACTTCGGCCCACAGATCAAAATAGGCGTGCCGCAACGGGCGCTCAATATCAATATGGACGCGCAGACGAACTGCGACGAACTGCGCTTCGCCTTTCACTCCGAGAAAGCGAAGCTGCCTGTCGTCTTCATTCAAAATAAAGAGACCAAGATCCCGATCCCGATTCCGATCCCCAACATCAATCCGTTGCAGCCGCCGCTCGGCCTCATCGAGCCGATCCCCAAAATCATCGAGTTCGAGAACGGGACGGCGAATCTCAGCCCGATCCGCGCCCTCTCGATCGGCGTCGCCGCGGCGTCGCGCTCGCACGATGCCGTCACGGCGGATGGCTCGATCGATGTCATCCGGTACGGCGGCGTCCTGCACGCGCGTGGACTCGTTGGCGTGCGCGGCGCCGGTTTCGCATTCGACGGTCTCTACTATGTCGAGAGCGTGACGCACAAACTCAAACGCGGCGAATACAAACAAGATTTTAAGCTTACGCGTAACGGCCTCGTGTCGATCACCCCGCGGGTGCCGGCGTGAACGGCGCGAAAAAATTCTTTGGTAAGTATCGCGGGACCGTCGTCAATAACATCGATCCGATGCAAATCGGGCGCATCATGGCGATCGTCCCCGATGTCGGGAATCTCGTGCCATCGAGCTGGGCTATGCCGTGCGTTCCGATCGCGAACAAAGCATCGGGCGTGTACGTGGTGCCGCAAATCGGATCGGGCGTTTGGATCGAATACGAACACGGCGATCCCGATTTTCCAATCTGGGTTGGCGGATTTTGGGGCACGGTCGCGGAGATACCGCCGTTCGCGTTGCTCGCACCACCGGGCGATCCGCCGATCGTCATCAACTCGACCTTGCAGAACGCGGTCGTCGTGAGCGATCTTCCCGTTCTACCCATGATCGAGGGCGGCGTGATGCTCGTGAGCGGCGCCTCGTATATTGCGGTGAGCCCCACGATGATCAAAATATTCTCACCGACGATTATGATTAATGGCCTCATGATCGTTAACGACGGCGCACTCGCCGTGGCGCCGGCGTAGGCGCGGCCGCGATGCCGGGATTTCTCGTTCATCAAGGCGCGACGGTATTGTGTTCGCACGCGGGACTCGCAACGCCGACGGCGCTCAGTCCCGCGGTAACGGTCATGGGCATGCCCGTCGTCTTGCAAACGGGGCCGTATGCCGTTGCGGGGTGCGCACTCGCGACGGTTCCAGCACCACCCTGCGTTACGGGCACGTTTATCGTGGCTTCGACGGCGGTAACGTCGTACGGTCAACCCGTCATCGTCTCCCTTGGGACGTCGATCTGTCAGCCGACGTTTACGCCGCTGCTCGTCATCACGACGCAGACGCTCGTGAGCGCGCTGTAATGGCGAATCTCGCATTTCCGTGGCACATCGATCGTCACGGCCGCACCGCGCTTGCAGCCGCGGACGCGCACGTCTTGCAGATGATCGAACTCGTGCTCTTTACGAATCCGGGCGAGCGCGTCAATCGGCCGGATTTTGGAAGCGGCCTCCAACAACTCGTCTTTTCTCCCAACAGTCCCGAACTCGCAGCGACGGTTCAATACACCATGCAGGCGGCGTTGCAACGGTACCTCGGCGATATCATCGTCGTCGATACGCTTACCGTCACGAACGTCGACGCGCAACTTCTGGTGTTCATCTCGTATGTGCGGCGCGATACGGGACTCGCGTCGAGCGCCGAGTTTGCGGTGAGGACATGAGCGGCGCCGCAGCGATTCCACCGTTCGTCGCCGACGATCGCCGTCGCGCGGACGTCATCGCGGGTGGCGGCTCGGGGCTCGATTACATCGATGTCCGCGGTGATGCCCGAACGCTCATCGTTGCCTTTTTTGGCGCGGCCCCCGAAGATCTCGACCGCGACAATTTCGTCATCTCGGGCGGCGAGCGCGTCACGGGTCTCGTCGTGACGAGCGTCCGCATCGCTTCGGACGAACCAGAGAGCCAGGGTGTCGTTTCGCTCCGCGTCGATCGCGCGGGCGATCCGTCGACCTACGTGCTCCACGTCGTCGATGTGCCGGGTATCGATCCGCTCTACGCGAGTCTCGCCTTCACGTTCGATTCGGGGAACGAACGTCTCACCGATTGCAGCGTGGAAACTCGCGCGGCGCGCATCGATCTGCCGCAACCGCACGTCGACTATCTTGCGAAAGACTATGCGACATTCCGACGTCTCTTGCTCGATCGTGCGGCACTGATCGTCCCCGCGTGGGTCGAGCGACACATCCCTGACATCAACGTGACGCTCATCGAGTTACTCGCGTATGTCGGCGACCGGCTCAGCTACTTTCAGGATGCCGTCGCGACGGAAGCCTATCTCGGCACGGCGCGCAAACGCGCTTCTGTGCGCCGCCACGCGCGGCTGCTCGACTATCGCGTTCACGAAGGTTGCAATGCGCGCACATGGCTCGTCGTCAGCGTGGAGAGCGATCTTGAGCCCCTCGATCCACGCGAACTCGTCTTTACGACGGCCGCGACGCTCGCGACGCCCGCACAGGCCTTCGAACCGATCGGACGTGAAGCGATCGCGATCTACGCGGCACACGCCCCGATGCGACTCTACGCGTGGGGCAACGGGTCGTGCTCGCTCGAACGCGGCGCCACCGCCGCCACGCTTCGCGATACGTGGCGGACGATCGAAGGAGAAGACGAGCCGACACGTAGCCTGCGTCTCAAAGCCGGTGATTACGTGCTCTTCGAAAGCACGCACGCGATCGCGGGTGATACGATCGTACCGGCAGATCCCACGCGTCGTCACGTCGTGCGACTCACGCACGTCCGCCCCGCGCTCGATCCGCTCTATGACGTGCCGGTGGTCGAGATCGCGTGGGCGCTTGCAGATCGCTTACCGTTTGATTTTGCCTTTGCCGCACCCGACCCAAGAGATCTCGAAGCGCCATCGATCGAACCCGGCGTCGTGTGGGGGAACGTGATCCCCGTCGATCACGGCCGAACGCTCGTCGCGGTAGAAGTTTTAACTCCCGTTCCATTGGATTCGCATTTCCCGTATCGTCCGACACTTGCGGAGGCAGGCCTCACCTACGCCGAAGCGCGCTCCGTGGCGCATGAGAGTGCGACAGCTTTCACGCGCCGCTTTCCGCGCGACGCGCGGCCGCAAATCGCCGAACTCGTCACGACGGATCTCGATGGCCACAAGCGCCGCTGGACCGCCGTCGATGAACTCTTACGAAGCGGTGAGAGCGATGCCCATGTCGTCGTCGAGGTCGACGAGGACGGCGCGACGACGTTACGCTTCGGCGACGGAGTGCTCGGCCGTCGGCCGTCTGCCGGATCGACCGTGAACGTTCGTTACCGCGTTGGCAACGGGGTCGCGGGAAACGTGGGTCCAGAGACGATCGTCAACGTCGCCGCAACGGCAAAGACGCCGCTTCCGGCGGGCGTGCGCGTACGCAATCCCATCGCCGCGACCGGCGGCACGGCGCCGGAATCCGTCGAGGACGTGCGGGCCCTCGCGCCGTCGGCGTTTCGTACGCAGATCGCGCGGGCGATCACGCCCGAGGATTACGCGCACATCGCCGAACGCGACGAGCGCGTCCAACGAGCAGCTGCAGAATTTCGTTGGACGGGATCGCGGATACTTGTGCGTGTCGCACTCGACCCGCTGCACACGGATGACCTCGATCCCGAGATATCGGCGGCCGTCGCTGCGCGGCTCGAACCCGTTCGACGTATTGGTCACGACATCGAAGTCGTGGGCGCGTCTTACGTGCCGCTCTACGTCGCCTTAACCGTATCCGTCGCGAGCGGGTATCAGCGCGGTCACATTCGTGCGGCGCTCGAAGCGGAACTCGGGAGCGCGACGACCCTCGACGGCAGACTCGGTTTCTTCCATCCCGACGCGTTGACGTTCGGCGACCCCGTCTCGCAAAGTGGCATCGTCGCGCGGGCACTTGCTGTAACGGGCGTTCGCAACGTCGCAGTGATCCGGCTCGAACGCCTTTTCGCGCCAACGCCGGATGACGTTCCGCGTTCGCTCGCATTCGGTCGGCTCGAAATCGCCCGACTTGACGGCGATCTCGCACGGCCCGATCGCGGCGTGCTCTCACTCGATATCGGCGGTGGATTGTGAAGTCGCCCGTGAATCGCCCGGGCCTCGGCGCGCTCGCTTATCGCGTCGGTACGTACGGCACGTTCTTTCGCACGATGCTCGATCGCGCGAGTGTCGACGTACCGCCGCTCACGACACGTGATACAGACGACGCGTCGATCGCCTTACTCGACGGCTGGGCAATCATCGGGGACATCTTATCGTTCTACCAAGAGCGTATCGCAAACGAAGGCTTTCTTCGAACGACAACCGAGAAACGCTCGCTCGTCGAGCTCGCGAAGCTCGTGGGCTACGTGCCACGGCCCGGCGTTGCAGCGAGTGTGTTTCTCGCGTATACGCTCGATAAGGGGAGCGATGTCACGCTCGCACTGGGCAACCGCGTGCAGAGTATTCCGGGACCGGGCGAGATGCCGCAAACGTTCGAGACGAGCGACCCGCTCGTCGCACGCGACGTCTGGAACGTGCTTGGTATGCGCAAGACGCGGCCGCAAGATCCCAAGACGACCGAGCCATTTTACGTCACCACATTAACGACAAACCTCAAGCCGAACGACGTGCTGCTCTTTCTCCGACGAGGAAGTGCTGCGACCGGCCTCGCGGACGTCACGACCATTCTCCACGTGACGTCAGTGGAATTGCAGCCCGCGCTCAATCGCACGAAGATCGTGGTTACGCTCGCAGCCGAAAGCGAACCAGCGACGATGAACGCCGCGGTCGCGTCGGCGTCCGTGTCGACGCCTTCCGCGTCATCACGACCGCTCGTGGATCGCATCGGCGCGTTGCGCGAGAGGCTGCTGTCGGCGCCGACGGTCACACCGCTATCACCGGAACGCCTGCAGCGTCAGTCATCCGAGATCCTCGGGTCGAATCTCGACCTCACGACGCAACTCTTTGGCGCGCTTCATCCGCAAGCCGCCGATTCGATCTACACGGCCCTTGCGAATGAACCGACCGATGTTACGAATCCCGTCGAGGTCTATGCTTTTCGCGTGCATGCGGCGCCCTACGGACACAACGCGCCGTCGAAGCTGGTTTTCAACGGGAATCTCTTCGAACCGGAGGAGTGGCCGCTCGCGCGCCTCGACAAGGATTCGCGCATCCTTTCACTCGACGCACGTTACGATCGCATCACGCCCGCAAGCTTCGTCGTGATCCGAACGGTCGCGTTAAAAACGCCCGCCGGCAATGACGCGCTCCGAGGCGCAGTGGAGCCGGATAATGCGTTTACGACCACGTTCGCACTCGCGCGCGTCGTCTCGATCTCCGAGCGTGCGCGCCGGGATTACGGAATCGCGGCGACGTCGACCATCTTGCGCCTCGACATGAAGTATGTGACGTTGGTCGAGGGCCAAAACATCGAGGATGACTCGACGCTTGAGGCATTGCGCGATATCGATGTGTATGCGCAAAGCGAACGTCTCCACCTCGCCGAGGTTCCGATCGAGAGCGACGTTCCGACCGATCCCGAACCGATTGCCGACGACGATGCGAAGACCGAACCAACGGTGCTCGAACTCGACGGGTTGTACGATGGTCTCGCGCCAGGCCGCTGGGCCATCGTTGCGGGTACGCGCACCGATGCGCCCGGCGTCGCTGACGCGGAACTCGTGATGATCGCGAAGGCAGAGCACCTCGCAAACCCCGCGATTCCGGGCGACACGCTGCGCACGTTTGTGACGCTCTCGTCGCAACTTGCGTTTCGTTACGACCGCGCGACCGTACAAATCTATGGTAACGTCGTTCGCGCGACCCATGGTGAGACGCGCCATGAAACACTTGGGAGCGGCGATGCGTCGCGGCCACGGCAAGCGTTCGCGCTCAAAGCGAAGCCGCTCACGTTCGTCTCGGCACCGACGCAATCGGGAACCCTTCGTACCTTTAGCGTTCGCGTTAACGGCATACGTTGGAATCTTTCGGAGAATCCGAGTGCGCTCGGCCCCAGAGATCGTGCGTTCGTCACCACGACGGACGATGCCGGAACGTTCGTAACCTTCGGCGATGGGATTCACGGCGCGCGACTTCCGACGGGCGTCGAAAACATCGTCGCGACCTACCGTACGGGCCTCGGTCATGCGGGAAACGTCGGCGCGGGGAAGCTCTCACTCTTACAATCGCGCCCGCTCGGCGTCAAGGGCGTGGTCAACCCGAAGGCAGCATCGGGCGGCGCGGATTCGGAATCGACGAACGATCTCCGGCGCAACGTGCCAACGGCTCTGCTCGCGCTCGATCGTCTCGTATCACTCGACGATTACGAACATTTCGCGCGAACCTTTGCGGGCATCGCGCGCAGCACGGCCGTGCGCATCGGCTCGGGCGGCGCGAGCACCGTCGCGCTCACGCTCGCGGGCCCGGGGAATGCGGCGATCGACAAAGATGGGGATCTTGCGCTCAATCTCGCGACGGCGCTGCGAACGCTCGGCGATCCGCGTCAAGCGTTCGAGATCCAAACGTGCGAACGTGTCGTGCTCCTCATCGGCGCGAGTGTCGATCTCGACGCCGATGCGCTTTGGGAAGTGGTCGAGCCCGCGATTCGCGTCGCGCTCGCAAGCGTACTCGGCTTCGATGCGATGGATTTCGACAAGGCCGCGTATCCCAGCGCCGCGATCGCCGCGATTGGCGGCGTCGCCGGCGTCCGTGACGTTTCGATCGACTATTTTTCGGGCGTTACCGATGCAACGCTTGCATCGGTGGCCGCGATCGTGCCGACGCCTGGTCGGCAACACGCGCCGATCGTGCCCGAGCCCGCGCGACGCATCGGCGGTATCGTGCGTCCGGCGCAACTCGTCGCGCTCGATCCGACCGTGCGCGATACGGTCGTCCTGCGACTCGCCTCTGGCGGCACGAACGTATGAACGATGAACTCTACGCGCTTTTGCCGGCGTACATCCGTCAAGCCGATGATGCCCTTGACGGGAAGCCGCTGCGCGCATTGCTCGGCGTCATCGAAGAGCAGGTCGACGTGCTGCGCGCCGATATCGCGCAGCTCTACGAGAATTGGTTCATCGAGACGTGCGCGCCATGGGTCGTGCCGTATATCGGCGATCTCGTCGGCTACGAATCACTCGGCGACGATGCACTCGCAACGACGATCCCGCGAAGCGACGTTGCGGACATTATCGGTTCGCGGCGACGGAAGGGCACGATCGGCGTGCTCGAAACGATCGCGCGCGACGTGACGGGTTGGCCCGCGATCGCCATTGAGTTCGAGCACGCAATCGCTGCGACGTTTTCGATGATGCGGCCGGCGACGACGCGCGAAAAGACGCTCGACCTACGCGATGCGGCAACGCTCGCGACCTTGCGCGACGCACGGTCGCTTGCGGCGCGAAGTGTCGCGACGCATGGTATGTACGCACTCGGAAGTATCGGTATGCTCGTCTCACGTCTGCGCGCGTATAGCGTTTCGCGCGGTGATGCCGCGAGCGTCGCGACGCAGGGCGAACATTGCTACACGTTCGACGCGCTCGGTTTCGACGTGCCGCTCGTCTCGGGGATGCGCGCATTGCCAACGGTGCTCGTGCCTGGTGATCTCGCGAGCGAATACGGCACGCACAAGAGTATCGCACTTTGGACGCGGCCCGCGGGCGAGCGAACGCGGCTCGAGCACGTCCCACGCGATTGCGTGTTCGCCGCCGACTTACGGCATTGGCGCGTGCATGCAAAGCCGGGAGAGGTCGCAATCGACGTCGAGCGTGGTCGCATCGCATTCGCCCCGGGGCACGCGCCCGACGGGGTCGTCGTGCGCTATTTCTATGGGGAACCGGCCGATCTTGGAGCGGGTGAATATCCGCGCGATCTCGCGCCAATTGCCACAAGGATTGCGGTCGTGCATGGCGGGCGAGAAGAACACCGTCACCTGCGCGTCGCGCTCGCGGCGTGGCGCAAAACGGGCGTCGCGCGCGCCGCGATCGAATTCGGCGACAGCCATGTCTACGACGAGAGCAATCTCACGATCGATGTTCCCGAAGATGGCTATCTCGAGATTCGTGCGGGCGATGGCGCGCGTCCGGTCGTGCGCATCGAAGATCGCAGTGCCGGCCACCTCGATGTCGTCCGCGTCTGCGGTGGTGCGCGGAGTACGCTCGTGCTCGACGGCCTCGTGCTCGCGCGGCGTGGTCTCGAGATCGCGGGCGATATCGGAACCGTCATCATTCGCCGCTGCACGTTCGTTCCGAGCGAAGCGCCGATCGTGTTGCGGTCGCGAACGGCGCGGCTCGTCATCGAGCAGAGTATCGTTGGCGACATTCGGACCATCGAAGACGAGACGCGAGCGGATCCGAACGTCGTTTCGATTGCAGATTCGATCGTCGGCGCGCGCAGCCGTGAGGATGCGATCGGGTCGCCCGATGCGCCATCGGCCTTCGTCGATCTCGCCGTCGCGCGCAGTACGATCTTCGGCCGCGTGCGCGTGCACGGCGTCGCGCTTGTAGAAAATGCGATCTTCATGCGTGAATTTAGCGTCCGTCGACGCGAACGGGGATGTGTGCGCTTTTCGTACGTCGCGCCCCAATCGCTCACGCCCAAGCGATTCGCATGCGTATCGGAGTCGGCGCCCGTCTTTATGAGTCACGCATTCGGCACGCCGGGCTATGCGCGGCTCGCACGTGCGTGTCCGCGCGCGATCGCGCTCGGTGGCGAGAATCGCGGCGAAATGGGCGCATTCTACACGTCGCGCAACGCGCAGAAGGCGGCCAATCTCGAGGCTCGTCTCGCGGAGTTCGTTCCGCCTGACGTCGGCCTGACGTTTCATTACCTGGGGGATGTATGAAGGGTGATTTCTCACGCGACTCGTTCGATCCGAAGAAGAGCGTCTATCGACTGCTGATGCAACAGGGGCGCGTGCAGCTTGACGCCGATTGGAACGAGCAAGTCGCAACCGTGCTGCATCGTCTCGAAACGATCGTCGGAGATCTCTTCGGTCCCTTCGGCGGACCCGAGCATTGCTGTGGCTTTGAAATTCGTGCTGCGGGCGACGACGACGCCGCGTTCGTTATCGGTGCGGGGCGCTACTATCTCGGCGGCGTGCTCGTCGAAAATTACGACGATCGCGCGCCGTATCCGCGCGCGGACGATGCACTTAAAGCGGGTTCGCATCTCGCGTATCTCGACGTTTGGGAAGAGTTCATCGCTCCGCAACAAGATGCGGGGTCGCTCGATCCGGCGCTGGGCGGGCTCGATACGGTTGCGCGAACCCGCATCGAGTGGCGAATCCGCCTACGGCCACTCGACACGATTCCAACGCGCGACACGATCTATGCCGGTTGGCCGAAATTTTTAGAACAAATCGGTGGCGCGTCGCCCGAAACGCGCGTCGGCCTTGCGGTGACGGTCGGCGACGTTCATGAGGACGCCGACCCCGCGTTCGGGACCGCCCGCGCTGGCTACCACGGGAACGAGAATCGGCTATACCGCGTGGAGATCCACGAGCCGGGAACGCTCGGCGATGGCGCGACGTTCAAGTGGTCGCGCGACAACGGCGCCGTCGCTTTCGCGATTCGATCGATTGCGGATCGCATCGTCACCCTCGAAGCGGTCGGCCGCGACGAACGTGCCGATATCGTGCCGGGCGATTGGGTCGAGATCGTTGATGACGACGACGCAGGCACGGCAAAACCCGCGCGCAATCTCTTCGCAGTCTCACACGCCGATCCGGCGCTGCGGACGGTGACGCTCAGGACGCCTCCGGGCTACGTCGTCCGCTCGGCGAAGCATCCCGTGTTGCGGCGTTGGGATCAACGTTCGGCACCGATTGTGATTCCGCGCGATAGCGATTCGGATCCGCGCTGGATCCCGCTCGAAGACGGTATTGCGATTCGATTCGTCGCACTGCAGGGTCGCATCCCAGCCATCCGGGGCGGCGACTACTGGACGATCCCGGCGCGCACTGCGGGTGGTGGGATCGTGCTATGGGAGCGCGCTGGAGACGAACCGGTGGGGCTCGAGTCGCACGGGATCCGGCATCGCTACGCGCCGCTCGCGGGTATCGAAATCGATCTTGAGCGAAAACTCGTCGGCTCGCCAACGGATTATCGGCGAACGTTCTTGCCACTCGGTACCGATTCAAAAGTTTCGCCAAAGGAAGCCTCGGAGCCGAACGATCCGCTTGGCACGGAGGTTGACGACGCGGTGCGGCCTTTAAATGCCCTCGGTATCGGTGCGAATCACATCGCTGTGCTCAACGAGGCCGGCATCGTGACGGTCGAGCACGTCGCACAGACGCCAATCAATCGACTTGAAGAAATCCTCGGCGCGCGGCGGGATATCAACCTACTCGAACTCATCGCGCGTGCGAAGAACTTTCTCGCCCACGGGCAATCCGTCGCCGAAACGAAACCGTTCGACGGGGCGAAAACGACCGATTGGTGGCGCGACCAATAGCGGCATAGTTACGGCCGAGCCTCTCCGCGATTGCACGGCGTGCGAAAAAGATCGTTCGCGTTATTTGACGGCAGGATTGCGGAGCTGGATCCGCTGTCGTTAACGCGGCAGTCCCGGCGCGAGACCGATGGAGAGAAACAGCACGGCGAATATGGCGGTGATGATCCACGGTATGCTACGCGCCACGCCGGCATCCACGCGATGAACGCGTTGCCGCCGAACGACGCAAAACCCGCAGAGACGAGAATAAGCATCGGGCTATCGGGATTGAGCACTCCGGCGGACGTCGCGAGAACGCCCATCGTAAGATACGGAACCAGCGTCAGCGCGAGCACGCGTCGCCTGCGATCGGTAGGATCGGCGAGCCACGGTCCGAGCGTATTGATCCCAAAGAAAAGCGCCACAAACGATGCCGCAAGACCGATGATCGTCAAGCCGAGCTTCCACACGAACGGTGCGGCAAGTCCTGTGGCGAACAGATCGATATCACCGAAGGGTGCGAATGAGAGCGCCATAAGATAGCCGCCGAACGACAGCAGATTCGTGATTCCGAACAGCCATAGAAAATAGCGAGTTGCCGTGCTCGCTGGCGTCTTCGCGAGAGCGCGATAACGATCGCGCCGGTGATCAGGTTGGCAAAGGGACCCGCAATGGCGACGATACGATTTTGAATGGCGCTCAGTGCGTGGTCCTCATAACTCAGATCGACGTTTGACACGTGGATGATGTGCGCCCCAAAAAATATAGCAGTCGCGCCGTGGCCGATACCTTCATGAATGAAATTATCCACGACATTGCAGACCACGGCGATCGCAATAAGCGTGGGCAGATCGATCGCGCGGGATGCGGTGCGTGACATGAAAACGTCGCGTCGATTCCATGCCAACGGTGGGATTACTGGTGGCGGAGGTCGTGCCAGTCGAAATCGGACCTATTAGATGGCAGTGTAACGTGAACGAGCGTACGCCGCGAGGGTAGGCGATGCGTTCGACCTCTTCGCCGAAAAACCGATGCAGTATGCTTTCTTGGCGAGCTTCAACGGAAAGTTTCGAGACGAATGTCTCAAATGCTCAACCGCGCTGATCGCGGCCGGGGATGTTCACTCCACGGATTTTGCTGCGGTCTCGCTCACTCGAACGAGAGCGGGCCGTGCCGCCGCCTCCGGTGCGTTGTAATCGACACGTACGCTCAATTCGACGCGGCGTTCGGCGGGAATGCCGAGATCGTCGGGAAGCGGACGCGCGCTACGTTGCATCAACACGAAAACGCGCTGTGCGAAATTACCTTCGCCACCATTCGCATCCTCGATCTTCGGGTCGGCGTAAAAGAACGACGTCGTATCACGATCGAGATCCAGGCCTTGCGCGCGTGCCGCATCGATCACGGGTGCGATCCGCGGTGATTCCATATATCCGAACGTCGCGACGATCTGCGTGAGGCTCGGGGCGACGCGAACGACGCGCACGCGCTCGTGCTCGGCAACCGTCGGATTGGCTCCGCGTTGAAGGCGGAGTAAGACCACGCGTTCTTCTTGCGCGCGATCGCGAATCCACGATCGTTTGGCAATGAAGGGAACCCGCATCTCATCTGGTGTGAGGAAGACCATGACGGGAGAGTCGGGCGAACGCTCCGTTCCAAACGACGCGATCACGTCGGCGATCGGCGTCGAGCCTGCGGTGATCGCGTCGACGACGCGCCTGCGACCGCGTAGCCAGACGAAGCTCGCGAACGAAAGTACGGAGGCGACCGCGAACGGTACCCAACCGCCGTCGATGAATTTCGGTAACCCAGCAATCACGAACGAGCCATCGACGAGCACGAATGCCGTAAGCAGTGGAATCGTGCGCGCGGGCGACCAGTGCAAGACGCGGTGGACGACGATGTAATAGGCGAACGACGTCGCGAGCATCGTGCACGACACGGCAAGGCCGAATGCCGCGGCGAGTTTATCGCTCGAGCGAAATGCGATGACGAGCGCGACGCAACCGACCGCGAGCGCCGTGTTGACGGCGGGTACGAAGACTTGGCCGCGCACGTCGGCTGAGGTATGGCGCACGTGCATGCGCGGCCAGAGCCCGAGAGCGATCGCCTGTTCGGCGAGGGTAAAGGCGCCCGAGATCAAGGCTTGCGATGCGATGACGGTGGCGACCGTAGCGATCGCGATCGCGGGATAGAGCGTCCAGCCCGGCGTGAGCGAGTAAAAGGGATTATCGAGTAGCTTCGGCTGCACGAGGATGCGCGCCGATTCGCCGACGTAGCAGATGACGAGCGCGGGGAAAACGAGACCGTACCACGCGAGCACGATCGGTCTCCGACCGAAGTGCGACATATCGGCGTAGAGTGCCTCGACGCCCGTTACCGCGAGCACGATGCCACCGAGAACGAAAAAGCCCCCGGGGCCGTGCGACGTCATGAACGTGATCGCATGGATCGGATTGAGCGCCGCGAGAATCGAGGGATTGGCGACGATGCCGAGGATCCCGGCGACGGCGATTGCGACAAACCATGCGACCATCGCGGGACCGAAGGAGCGCCCGACGCTGCCCGTCCCGCGCGACTGCACGGCGAAGAGCCCGACGAGGATGACGATCGCGATCGGAACGAGATACGGATGCACGACCGGGCTTGCGACGTCGAGGCCTTCGATTGCGGAGATGACGCTAATCGCGGGTGTGATCGCACCATCTCCGAGCAACATTGCCGCGCCGACCACGACGACTGCCGTAACGAAACCGAAGGCGACGGGGGCGCCATCTTGCTGCGGTGGTACCGCGCGCGCGAGCAACGCGAGAATACCCCCTTCACCGTCGTGATCGATTCGCATGATGAACGTGACGTACTTAAGGCACACGACGATGACGAGCGCCCACACGAGAAGCGATGCGATGCCGAGGACATCGTTTGCATGCGACGCATCGGCACCGCTCACGGCGAAGCACGCCTTGAGGGTATAGAGCGGGCTCGTACCGATGTCGCCGAAGACGACACCGAGTGCGGCAACCGCGAGGGCCGAGAGCGATTGTTTCCGGGTTATCGCGATGAGACGCTCCAACAAAAGATAGCGGATGTGTGCACGATGACTGTACCGCTCGCGGTTTGAACTACGTTACGCGGACGCCCGCACCAACCCCGATGGAGTGGAGGCGCGATCCGCCGACGGGGGTAAATGAGATAATGCCCGAGTACCGTTTGGACGCCGAAATCCGAAAAGATGCGACCGCCCCGCCGCTCGATGTGCGATTGAAGGTCGGCGCGATGTAGCGATAAACGCCGCGAATCGGAACGAGGCGCCGGCGCGATAGTGACGAGCTTCATTTGCCATTACGCTTTATGCAAAGCGAGCGACGTAACTTTAAAGATGACGAGCAAAACAGCTCCGACGAGATAGATGCGCAGGATCACGAGCCAAAACTCGTTGAGCTTCGAGAGCTTCGCTTTCGGGAGCTCCGAAAGTGGGGGCATGCGCCACGCCATTTTTGCTTCGCCGCGGAGTTTCGCTGTGGTGGCGCCTTCGGGATGGGCAACAGCAAGCCACACGCCGACGGCGAGTGAGCCCGCAAGACCGATGCCGAGCGTCCACAAAATCTGTGTCGTGCCGAAGTTTGTGAAAAGCGTCGAGCACGTCAAAACGATCGAGAGGACGACGAGAATCGCGATGACCATACCGGTGAAGATGTTTACGCGATTCGTATTGGCCCAGGGTCCCAGGACCGACTTGTCGTTCGAAAGCAAGAGCAAGAAGACCGTGGCGCTGGGTAACAAGACGCCCGCTAATACTTGAACGGCATTAGTCAAGAGGCCGAGCGGCGCGCCGGGAATGACCACGAGTATGGCCGCGGCTGCAATTAAGAGCAAATAGACGCCATAGAATGCGGGCGCGTCGGTGACTTTGCGGTGGAGCGAGTGGTTCAACGAAAGAACGTCACCGACCGCATAGGCTGTCGAAAGCGAAACCGCTGCCGCGCCGATGATCGACGCATCGGCGAGCGCGACGGCGAAAAATGCGCCGGGCCAGTAGCCGACGTATTTTGCGATGCCGTTTGCAACGGCTCCGGCATCGGCAAAATTCCCGAACTCTTTGTGCCCGCCGAAGGTCGCCGCCGTAAACGACATCATCGCAATCGCTCCGAACATGACGAAGCCGATACCCACGACGAGATCCAAACGCTCGTAGTTGATGAAGCGTGGCGTGATGCGCTTGTCGATCACGTAGCTCTGTTGGAAAAAGAGCTGCCACGGCGCGACCGTCGTGCCGACGATCCCACAAATGAGTAGCATTACGGTGCTCAGTTCGGAGCCCTTCGGAAGCCCCGGGATGAAGAAGTCGTGAACGGTCGGCGCGAGTGGCGTGTGTACGGCCACGAGTACCGGCAACAAAAATAAACTGCCGAAGCAGAGGATGAGACAGAAACGTTCGAAGCGTCGAAAATTCCCCTGCGCGGCCGCGAACATGACCAAGACCGCTGCGATCGCGACGCCGACGAGTTTCGGAATTCCGAAGTAATCGAGTGCGAGGCTGATCCCGATAAATTCGGTAACGATCGTGAGGGCGTTGAGAACCAAGAGATCGATGACGCTAAACGCACCCCAAAAACGCCCGAAGCGCTCGAGGATGAGTCGCGCGTGCCCGACCCCGCTGACGGCACCCAAACGTAAGACCATTTCTTGGTTGACGTAGAGAACGGGAATGAGCAGCAGAAGCGTCCATAAAAGCGTCGTGCCGTAATTTTGTCCGGCTTGCGTGTAGGTTCCGAATGCGCCCGCATCATTGTCACCCACCATGACGATGAGGCCCGGGCCGAGGATTGCGAGGAATGTAAGAAATTTAGCCCACAGCGACTTTCGCGAGCCGGTATCGTCGCGTCCGATCGTGCCGAAGGCACCTTTGATGTCGCCAACGTGCATATCGTCGAGCTCTGCGCCGATTCGGGCTGAATCTGGGTGGTGTTGAAGGCCGGTGCTAACCGCCATAACGTCCTTTTCTCGGGCGTGGTTAAAAAAATAGGGTGCGGAGGCACCACTTGGCCCGTCCGACGGACGACCCTAGCGTACTAGCGAAGCGGAAGGTCCGGATTTTCCGTCATCATCGCGCGTGGAGAATCCACGTGCGTGACGTGGGGAAAAAATCGTCGCTGGGAGGCGCGCATCGCGGCGTGCCATTCATGGCTTTGAGAGCGACGGCAGCGCTCGTAATCGCTGCGGAATAGGCGTGCGAGACGCTGAGGCTTGCGTGCCCGAGAAAGCTCGTCGCGGCATGCTGCGGCCACGATGCAAAGTTCATCATATTTTTTAATCCTTAAATAAACGTCAAACAAGAATGACGTTGGTGCGAATCGCCTTGCGTAGGCGGAGGCTGATCGACGCGACTACTGCCATCATCCATTGTTGAACATCACCCCCTTTCGATCTCATTTCTGTAGCGAAGAACAATTAAAAAACCGCTCGAATCTCGCGATCCGGCGGTGAAAGAAACTCCACGGGTGAAACCCCGCTTCGTATCCTCAACGTCGGGGGTTTGGCACCGTGCGCCGTAGAGTCCGCAGACTCAGCCACATTAGATCCCGCCTTGACTCGACGGGGCCTGGTAACCCATTGGGGTCTCTCGACCTTTCCGGGCAGTGGCATATTTTTCGCACGGACGCCTCGCCTAACGAGGATCCTCAAGCCCATTAAACCCCTCGGACACACGTTCCGTCAACCCCGAGAGCGATACAATCTCTCTATCGCACGATGTAAGGCGTACCTCGCGCGAGATGGGTTCTCCGCACGCGGGACTAAAATCACGCCGTCATGGAAAAAACGTCGCACACGAACGACCGCCAATTCGCGCGAGCGGGAGCGCTTGCGATCTACGGCCCCGACCGTCCCATCCGCGTGCGTCATATCGCACTCGATTTGCGACCTGACCTCGACGCGAAGCGCATCGATGCGTCGGCGACGTTGACCGTCGAAGCGATTGAGGATGGGGTCTCGGAGATCGTCCTCGATGCCGTCGATCTCGAGATTTTCGGCGTGGAAACGGGCGGCGAGCCACTCGGTTTCGTTT
>ENA-OFCI01000420-OFCI01000420.1-metagenomes-genome-assembly--contig:-NODE-420-length-25991-cov-3.610079_pt1 | contig 25991 bp, 16 predicted proteins | sample MGYA00153391_OFCI01 | MGnify analysis MGYA00153391
TGCTTCGGCATACAAACGTACCTGCCACTCTGGCCGCGCGGGTTGGATTGGATGCCGCCCCGGCCCCGTATCACCGCACAGCGATGCGGCTTGTTTCAGCAGCGCAAACCACGATGTGGGGTCAAGCGATTGTCGGCATCGCTCGCGCAAAAATTTTTGAAACAGGGGATGAAATTGAAAGGTGGTTAAACCCGCTGGCGACACAAATCGGGTTATAAACAAGTGTCGTTGTAGCGCCAGCAAAATCCATTTAGTCGCATTATCCACAGCGGAAAGCTGCCGAGCCATATCAGCCGTAAATTCCGGCAGCATGGCCACGCACTGTAATGTGTGCACCATCTCAGCGGGCATCTGTTTGAGAATGGTGGTCGCGAAATAAGCAAACAGATCAACACCGGTTCGGGTGTCATCAAACGCGGGTGCGTCAAGGCGAAAGTCGCGAGCATATCCCAGCAACACCACGCCTGCGGCCCAACCCCGTGTGAGGTCATGGATGTGCTGGCTGCGGTCTTGTTCCAGCGGGTGCAAGGTGGTCATCAGCTGCTGCGTTTCATTGGCCGTAAAACTGATCGCAGTCCAATCCACAACCGTCATTTTTCGCTGCGCCAACAGCGGCGAAAAACCGGCCGTCGGGGCGCCATGACTGAACATGAACAGGCTTATCGGCTCACTGATTTCAGCGGCCAGACAGGCCAGTACCTCGTCCTGCACGCCGCCGCTAATTTCCTGCACATTATCCAGCGCGAGCACCACTGGTTGATCCAGCAAGCTGCAAAGTTCCCGAACATAACGCCGCGTGAAAGGCAACCAGTCACTGCGCTGGGTACGATCAGGCACGGGCAGTTTTTTGCATCTGCTCGAAAGTTGGCAGGCAGCCATTGAAAGGTAATGAAAAAAGGTGGCCGGATCCGCGTCATCGGCATCCAGTTGCAGCCACAACACTTGTAGTTTGCGCGATGCAAAATAGCTGGCCGCCAGCGTTGTTTTGCCCGATCCCGGTGGCGCGCTGAGCCAGACCATCGGCGTTTTGATACTGTCCAAAAGCGCAAACAGCCGTTCGCGCGGCAACACATCCACGAGCGACGGAGCACTGAGCTTGGCTAGCGTGGCGGGCTTACGCGTAATAGATTTTTGGGTGGCGGCCATACAATACCGGTACCGGCATTCGTGTTGAGCAGAAGGTATTTAGTATGCCCAAATTCGGCGTCGTGCGGAAATTTCAATCAAGCGATTGACTTGTGCGCAAGTCTGCATTGAAGCTGGTTCAACGATGGTAGATGTGCCACGCACTCGCCCCCCGATAATAGCCAAACGATGTGATTGTTTAACTTTTCCGGAGAAGGCGTTGCAGGTCAGGTTGCGAAGCTACGTGACATTGATGTAGAAATACAGCGGTGTCACGTAGCTTTTTGTTAATCCCAAACCTGCCCTGTCGGCGCTGCTTTTATTTTTTATCACTGGTTTTATCGCTGATTTTTTCACTGACAAAACCGGCCACACCATCAATACGATCAATCCGAATCACGATATTTCCCTGCGCCTGATTTTTGGCGAGGACAAATTTTTCGGTGACGCTCACCACCACACCCGCAATTTGCTGGCCACTCAGCATGAACGTCAATCCTTTTTGCTGCGAGCGACTATCTTCCAGCATCGCGCGCAGTGGATCAGCATTGCGATCCGCTGACGAATTAGCATCGGTACCTGCGGTGGAAGCACCCACAATGCCAAGTGCCAGCGATGCGCCCACCAGCGGTTTTAACCACATCATAAAAATTCGTTTCATTAACATCACCCCGCTAAAATTTCATCTGTATGCTGACGCCAAATAAGCAAAAGCAGGCCAAACATGCCGCCCGGCACTTTTTGCCAGCGCTAATCTGGGTCGCGCCTTAATGATATTGGGTTCAATGCGGTGCGACTAGGGCTTGGGAAATGTTCAAAAAAGCCAAAAGCTGATACAAACTCCAGCACTGGTGCGCTTTTCCAGACACTTTTCCTTAAAACGGCACGCCCATAAAGGAGTTTGAATTCCGGCGCAACAAAAACGCATTTTGCTGCAACCCGCATGCCTTCAAACAGGCTTGTGAATCATTGACCTCTTGGTCGCGACTCGATTAGGCGAATCTACTGAATTCACTTCTTGAATCATTTTTAATCATTTTTTACAACGATAAAAATATAAATGAATATTAAATCCAGATAGATTTTCTGAAAATTCTCGCCTTGTGCAAATGTCCGAAGCACCGACATGAGTTTGGTTTCATCATGCTCGGCACAGCTCCCTTGCGCTACCGACCATGCGCTTTTGCACAGATGGTGGTGCAGTTGCTCAAGTGGCACTGGAGGCGGGGCTGCACTGACGGTCCAAACTCAGGACTTTGCCTGCACCACCTCTGCCGCATTTACATAAAGATTGATGATCTGGTTATTCGCGTTAAGCGTTCCGTCTGCTCCTGCTGTCATCCCCCATGGCACATTGGAGGTATTTGCAATCATTTGGTTACCGGCCTTGCGTACGACCAAGTCAAATTTGAAGGTTGTTCCTAGCTGGAATTTTGCAGTCTGGATTTACACACTGATTTTCAACTCCTGATTCCAATTGGCCCATGCCGCGCCGGATGTAATCAACACAGCAGCGGCCAGTGCCAGATTCAGATTCAAATCTTCATATTTGTTTTTCTTGTTTTGAATGCTGAAAATGTTGGGCTGTGATTACGGCCTTGCTGAGCCCGATACATTGAACGGCCTACCTGCAATAGCTTGAGTGGGCAGCACCACATTGTCACCATCAATAATTAATTGGCCACCCTGAATTGAAATCACCGACAACACAATGCCACCGTCTGGAATATTAAATTGATCAGCTGAAATGGAAGCTGGCCATTGCGCCATCGCATTGCCATGCGGCCGTAGCGCTTAAGTAACCGGAAATGCAACAACCGGCATAACGGGTAATGTAGACGCAGATTTAGTCGGCGCTGTAGGCGTTACAGCAGCGATTACATTAACGGGCACCTCGGCTGCATGAGCCGACTTGACGCGATTAACTATGACGCCGCCGAGCGCTGCGCACAACAAGCCGTATGCTCCCCATTCTCGCTAGTCAGCTTGCAATGGTGTATTCCTATTGACTATGGAGAGCATATTTAAATATCTGCTGTTGTGTTTGGTGTTCTTTACTGGCAAGTCTGCGTCACATTCGCGGTCACACCACCGATATTCACAATGGCGCGGGTCGTTGGTATCGGGCCGGTGCCGGTCACCACGGTATTGACTTGCACCGCAACAGTTTGGCCGTTGGTGATCGAGCCCGAAGTGCCTGATGGCACACCGTTGATGATGAGCGTCGCGCCCGGATTGGAACCGATCGCCGTCACCGATACGCTGGTGGGTGCGGTAATGCCAGTAATGGACACGGGCGCCGTTGTATATTTGATCGTGGCGGTATTGCAGCCGGTTGCGCTCACGAAAATAATCGGGGTCGCCAGGTTCGCAAAAGAAAACGCATTCGGTGTGGTATCCCAGGTGGTGGCAGTAAAAGTACCAATCACGCCGCCAATGTTCAAGGTTACAGCTGCGCTGCCACTGCCGTTGGTTATCCCGGATGATGTCGTACGCAATGCAACTGTTTGCAGGTTGGTAATTAAGCCCGGAGCTGCCGTGAAGCCGCCACCATTGATTGAATAACTGCCGCCGCTGACCGAGATTGGCGCGGGTGCATTGATACCCGTAATCGTGGTGGCCGGTGTGGAAGTCACAATCACGCTCGGTGCCACATTAGCTTGCGGGGTGAAGCTAAATGCGCTCGGCGTCGTCACCGGTGGGATAGTCGTCACGGTAAAGGTTGCCGCAACCCCGCCGACCGTAACGGTGGCTGAGGTAGCGGTGCCCAGCGCGGCGGACGACAACACACTGACTGCGAGAGTTTGATTATTGGTGATGGAACCGCTGGTCACAAATCCGCCGCCATTGATCGAAAAAGTACCGCCGACAATGCTGACCGGTGAGGCAATATTGATGCCGGTGATGGTGGCCGCAGGCGCGGAAATAATCAGGGTTGATTGCGCCACATTGGTTTGCGGCGTGAAGCTGTAAGGCGACGGTACCGCGTTTGGAATAATCGCCGTGGTCGTTACCGAGAAAGTCGCCGCAACACCGCCCACATTAACCGTCGCTGATGTCACCGCACCCGCGGTCGAGGCCGACAGCACCCGGACTGCCAAGGTTTGATTATTGGAAATGAAACCGCTCGTCACAAAACCTCCACCGCCGATTGAAAAATCACCGCCGACTATGCTAACGGGCGAGGCGATATTGATACCGGTGATAGTGGCCGCAGGCACTGACGTAATCAGGGTTGATTGCGCTACATTGGTTTGCGGAGTGAAACTGAACGGGGTCGGGGTTGCATTCCCCGCCACGGCTACCGTCGTCACCGAAAATGTTCCCATGGTGCCGCCTGCATTGAGTGTGGCCGAGGTCGTGGTCAGATTCGAGCTAGATGACTGCAGTTGCACAATGATGGACTGACCGTTGCTGACCATCGAGGAGGTGGTCTTGAACGATAGCCCGCCGTCAGTGGAATAGCTGCCGCCGGTAATGGTCACCAGCGTGGGCACATTGATACCGCTGATGGTCACCGCGTTCGAGTTGAACGACTGATTGGTCGCCACATTACTGAGTGCATTAAACACAAACGGATCAGCGATTGAATTGGCGGCGGTCACGGCCGTTTTTACCGAGAACGTGGCCGCCACACCGCCCACCGAAACGGTCGCCGATGTAATCGTGCCGGGTGTAGCCGACGACAGCACCCTGACCGCTAACGATTGATTATTGGTAATCGATGCGCTGGTCACAAATGCGCCGCCGTTGATCGAAAAATCACCGCCAATAATACTCACGGGCGAAGCCGTATTGATGCCGCTAATGGTGGCCGCTGGATTGGAAGTAATTAAAGTTGACGGTGGAACATTGATCTGCGGATTAAAGCTGTACGGAATCGGCGTCGCGTTCAGAATCGTGTTGATGGTGGTGACGATGAAGCTTGCCTGTACCCCGCCAATGGTGAGGGTCGCTGAGGCAACACCGCCGCTGTTAGGTGAAGCAGTGACGCGAACCTGCACGGTCTGGTTGTTGGTTACGATTCCGTTTGACGTGACATACATACCGCTGCCGTTGATGGCATAGGCACCGCCGACAATTGAAATCGACGCAGGCGCATTGATGCCGGTAACAGTTACGCTGTTCGAGACGAGTGGCGCTGATGCGACGGCGTTTGCAACCGGCGTGAAGCTGAACAGATCGGGGGTCGTGTCCGTCACAATCAAAATGCTGCCGACCGGCTTCAGGATTTTGGTGAGCATTTGTGGCGGCAGATTGTTGCCCGGATTTTGATCCACATAACGCAGCGTGAGCACCACGCCATTGGCCACTTCCACAATACCGTTACCCTGCGCTACCGCGCCGGAAGAAACTATCAAGCTATTAAGCCTGAACTGTCCCGGCGCAATTTCGGGCAGGGAAATCTTTTCGGCATCACCTTGCGATGTCACGATCTGCACATTGAGCGAGCCGATACCGGCCAGATCATTGTCGACGACCTCGATGGTCATGGGCACGTTAGAAGATAGTGCGCTGACAGAAGCCAGATTAAATGCCGGGCCGAAAGTAAGTTGGCCAAGCGAGCCTGCAAAGCCGGAGAACGGGTTATCGCCTGCGAACGCCGCGGCCTGCCATTTACCGGCATTGTGATGCATCAGCATAGTGCCGCGACCGGTGAGAAAAGCCGGGGCAAAACTCACCACATCCAGATAGCGTTTTTCCCAGGTAAATTGTACGGTGGCTAAATCAGCACCACACTGCACCTGAATATCTTTAACCAGCATGCGGGTCTGTTTTTGGCGATTGAAATCCTGGATCAAACCGTCGATGAAGCGTTGATAGCCAAGCATGGCAGGATCGAGCTTGGCCTGAAGCACGGCCAGATTGCCGGACTCATAAGCGCGCATAAACGCCATTAGTTCTTCTGTCGGGATACCGGTTCCGGAGCAGGCTTCATTGATGCGTGTGTTGCCGTTACTATCGGTACCGCCGTCGCGTTTAATATCGCTGCGACGCTGCTTGAGTTTTTCCTCAATCTCAGCGGCCAGTTTTTTCTTGGTGGCGTCAATGGTCTTTTCGTTCAAGCCCGGTTTAAAAATAGGCGGGATACGATCCAGCAAACGCGGTGCGGCAGGCTTGCTGAAATCAACAAAAGCGGCACGGCCTGCTTTCACACTGACTTCGCCGGCGGGATTGGCCAAGGTGGTTTCGCCTTCATCTACTTTTGAATAAACCCCGGCGCTAGCCCCCGCCCCCGCATCACCATCAACCAAGCCGACTTCATGATCCGTGCCGCGAATACCGATGGTTGCATTGGCCGCGCGGATTTTATAATTGCGTGGCGCAACCTTGCCGATCCAGCCCGTCACTGAGCGCATAAATCCTTTTAACAAGGTGTACGAAGCACGATCTTTTTCATCGCCATTCGCCACGTAATCATCAATATGCAAGCGTGAGTTGGCGCGCATCGCAATCACGCCTTTATCGTCGGTGACGATAATCACCTCGCCGTTTTTTCCGGTGATGATGGTATCGCCGGTTTCGATGCGCATTTTTTCACTGATGGCGCGGGTTTCGCCAGCCTCGTTAAGTACCGATGCGGCCCCGCTCACCGTGGTCACAATGCCTGCTGCCCAAACCGGGCCGCTGGTGGTGACGAAAACGCAGGCGCAGGCAACAATTAAAGTTGCCAGCAAAAATTTAAGCGCTGCTGGTTTTGCCCACACAGGCAGTGATGAACGGAAAGTGAGACGGGTGGTATTCATGGTTGCCTTGGATGCGATGATTGCTTTGGATACGATAGGTTCTGCAGGTACTAGCTGGTGCTTACGTATCCCTGAGTCGTGATGATACGAGCAATGGTTCATTGCAGGCCGCCTGCAAATAAATTAGCACCGGTCATGCCGCTTAACTTCCAGCGTAAATCAGTTTGCCGAAACACAAATGTGGCTACGCCTTCAACCAGTATGGGCTTGACTCTGCCGATAGTCAGGTAACGTTTTTCCCAATGCGCGGTGATGACCACGATATCTTTACCGGCCGTCACTTCAATATCGCGCAGGTGAATACGCAGGGATTGCTGTTGTACGTGCGCATCCTGTACAGCGTTGAGTAGCATGGTCAGCCCCACCATTGACGGCTCAATCCCTGCTTCAACTTTGGCGGCATCGCTGTTTTCAAACGCGGTCAAAATATCGGTCAAGGCAAACATGGCCTGATTACCCGGGCGCTCGGTGCCGGGTTTGACGGCTATTTGTTTACTCCACTGCAATTCAACGGCGACTGCAACAGTGAATACGAATGCAGAAAGTACGGCCAACGTTAAGCCGGCAGTGATCCAATAGGTGTGGCGCGAAGTTTCCATGTCTACCATCCCAGATTGAGCTGAAACCCAATCATGCTTTCATCGGTGCGTAGCGCGGCATCGCCTATATTGCGCTGTGCCTGACGCAAATAAAACTTGAGCGAATTCTGCTGGCTAAACTGCTTGATGATTTCAAACTGCACAGAATGGGTGGTGAGGTCGGGGCCGCCCGTGGTCTGGCTGATCGTTGAGCCCTGATAAGTGAGCGCGAATTGTGCCCATTCACTGCGTTGGCCGTTCAGCGAAATGCCTTGCGTGCGCGACTTGGTTTGGGCACCGGTCAGGAGTAATTTTTGAATCTGCTGTCCGGCGGTGAGCGACCAGCCCAGCGACCATGGAATAATCGTGCCTGCGTAGTTGCGCCCGACCTGTGCTTGCGCACCGTGGGTCTTTGAATCACTTTGCGGGCTGATATTGTTGGCGACTTTACCGGCGGTGTAGCTCACATTACCGGTCCAGGTAGGCGAACTATAGGCCAACGCGCCATTCGAGTTTTGATTCCGGTTGTGATGTTTCTGCGCGTCTTCGCCCAAGTTAGCCGTATGGGACAGCGACAGGCCCAGACCGGGCACAGTAGATGCGAAGTTAAGGTTGGCGCGGGTGGTCAGCGCCCGGGTAGAAGTAGCGCTGGCGGTAATCGGCAGCGGTGGCGGCAACGCGGGGTCAGCGGGCGGTGCGAGCAACACCAGGCCCGCGATACGGCTGGTTGCGTTGCGATAGTCGGTTCCCAGTGACAGCCATGGCGCGACCGTCCAGTCAGCACCCGCGTAATATTCCTTGACTCCGGGTGGAACCGCTTGCGAAAGCGAAACGAAGGTGGGATCAATATCATGAAAGCCGCTACGCGCACTCCAGGTTGCCTGACGATAGGCGGCATCTACCAGCAGCGCGTTGCCGCGACGCGCAAGTTGGTAACGCTCCTCGTAGCGGCTGGCCGCCACTTCTGAAGTAGCCGTCCAAGGCCCGGCCTGATAAGACAGGCCAGTGGAAAGCGCACGCGCATCGCTGGGTTGTTGAGAAATCGACGGTCCGCCGATACTGCCGACATTGTCGTTATAGCCCTGTAGGGTGGTGTACGCCTTTAAACCCGGCATCACCGCATATTCCGCTTTGGCACCCAGCACATTGCGCACGAAACGATTGCGCACGGGGCCAGCATCCAGCGGGGCGCGGTTGTACAACGCATCCCAGCTTTCGGCGATCACGCCACCGTAACTTGCGAGCGTCCAACTACCCAACTGTTGCTGCACACTAACTCCACGCATTCCCAAGGTCGTGCCGAGCTGCGAGAAACTGATCGCGGCGTCGCCTGCACTAACCTGATAACCCTGGCCGGTACGCCCGATTTGCAGGGTATTGATCTGACTTGGATAGCGGGATAAAACCGAGCGGTCGTTGGTGGCCGTAAAACCTGCCTGTAAATAATTGACCTGACCACCAGGCTCGATCAGCCTGATATCGGTGGCCAATACCAGCTTGCCAAAATCACCCGTATTCAGCGGTGTGGCTGTTGGAGGAGCGCCGGGTGGGTGAGGCGGCGGCTTTATATCATTACGGTAAGCATCAGCGGACAGTGTGCTGCGCCATTCGAGCTTGCTGACACCGTCATCGGCTTTCACAATCTTGGGCACGACCTGGTTGCCCGAAGCGGCCTGCCAAGCTTTTAACGCTTCCTCGTTGCCAACCGAATCCGTGTTGGGGGCGGGCGTGGGTAATATCGGGAGCGGCGTCTGCGCGTCCTGAGCGGGCGCAGGGATGGGGACAGGAGCAGGAGCAGTCTGCGCCATCACCGCGCTGGTTAAAAAAGGTATCCCGCACAGGAAAAATATCCTGAACGAACGAAATCTGAATTTGCGTAGCTGCGCCATACTGCGTCCCCATAATTGCATGATTAATACGTTTTTCGCGGGCGAGTCCGCTGAAAATCAAAGTGAGTCGCAGTCGATGGTGGGCAGGTTCAATCGATATTTAAAAATGTTTACGGCGCTGCACCTTGCGGCATCAGCAAGCACGAGACGTCGACATAAAATAATCGCTTCTACAAATTGTGCAAATTGCGTAATCATGTACAGAAAATAGCGAGGGCCTGGCGGCGGGCAAGCCGTTAAATCCAGTTTCTCCCCCCAAAAACCCTGGTTTTGTGAGCAACCTCACACAAAACTCCAGCGTTATATGGAATCCGTAAGTCATCTGTAAGCCCGTACGTCAAACCGGAAGCTATCGTTCACCTATCGAATTTTGGGGGGACGGTTATGGAAAGTTTCGTTATTCGGATTTACCGGCGATCAGATGCAGGTCAGCCCGTCGTGATTGGCACGCTGGAATCCATTGCCACCGGAAAACGCAGCGCATTCCATAGCCAGGCGGAGCTGTTGACCATGCTCGATGCGGATATTGCCAGCCCCAAAACGAATGCTCGCAGTAAGCGGAGTAATTCAAAATGAGCGGCGTAGCGATATTATTTCCCCGTGAGGCCATGCCAGTCGACCCATTGGCGGCACTGATGGGACGAGTTGCCGACGCGGATCAACGAGCGCTGGCCGAGCTTTATAGCCAAATGAACCGCAAGATTTTTGCGTTCGCATTGCGTCATGTGGGTGATCGCGATCTTGCCGAAGGTATTGTTGTTGAAACCATGTTTGAAGTCTGGAAAAATGCTTCCCGCTTCAGCGGCGGATCATCGGTCAGCACCTGGATACTCGGCATTGCCCGCCATAAAGCATTGGATGAAGTGCGACGCCGCGCACGTTTTGTTCCGTATGACGAAGCAGTCGGCATGGAAATGGCGGATGAGTGCGGATCTGCATTCGATGGACTGGCCGCACGCGAAACCCGCCTGCAGCTGAACGTCTGTATCAAACGCCTGCCCGCCGAACAGCAGGAGTGCATTCACCTGGTGTTCTATGAGGAGCTGTCGCTGGCCGAGATCGCCCAGATTCAGGGAGTGCCAGAGAACACCGTCAAAACGCGCCTGTTTCATGCACGACGCAAACTAAAAATTCTGCTGGGCCGCAGCGGCAGTAATGTAGCCCAGATTTTATCTTTATAAAAGCCAACATCGCCATTTGGCGGTCATTTCCAGCCATTTTTTGCTTGAAAGGCGCGCCAGTAGAGGAGTTTAGTCAGTTTGAATTAAAAGGTTGAATACACCCACGCTAGTTGAGCAAAGACTCAATCAGATCATGAAAATAACCACGCCATGAAGCAACGGCGAGCGCCTCAAATACAAACGGAAGTAGTGAAACATGGAGAATACGGAGATCCCGCATGCCAATGAGCTTGCTTTATCTTTACAACCGCCTTTACGGCTGGATGTTTTGCTGCGGATGCTGGGCGATCAATATTGGGAGCAGGACACCACGTTCCGCTTTACGTTTCTGTCCGGCAGTCTGGAACGAACCAGTGGCCTGCACCCGAAACGTCTGATCGGTAAAACCCGCTGGGAACTACCGACCTTGAATCTCGATGAGGCCGCTTGGCAACGCCATCGCGAAGACCTGCTCGCACAGCGGTCATTTCGCAACCTGTTGCTCAGCCGTCCAGGTTACGACGGTATGCCGCGCTGGTATCTGGACAGCGGCGAGCCATGGTTCAACGAGGCGGGGCATTTCTTGGGCTATCGGGGCATTAGTCGCGATATTACGGATAGCAAAAACACCCAGCACGCACTGGCGCAAAGCGAGGCGCGGCTGCTCGATATATTTGAGTCTACGGTTGAATATATTTGGGAAACCGATAGTGAAGGCCATATCGTATATCTATCGCCGCGTGCTGAGGCGATCCTGGGTTTTCCTTGCGCTGCGATGTTGGGACATAACTTCGCCGACCTGATGCCAGCCTATGACGCGCAACGCATCAAAGCAATGCTGCGTGCGCATCATCAGTCTGGAAAAAAACTTTTTACGTTGGAGCACACGATACTGCGAGGCGGGCTTGATGCCAATATGACCGCGACCACTAGAGCGGCGGGCGTCGACAATATCATCTGGCTGCAATTAAACGGAAAATCGATATTGAATAAACAGGGCGAAATAATCGGTTATCGGGGCACCGCACACGACATCAGCGAGCGCAAGCAGGCCAACCGCCGCATCCACGATTTAGTCACACGCGATCCATTGACCGCGCTGCCCAATCGCACACAATTAAATGTGCATCTCACCGAGGCGATTAGCAGAGCGCAGCACAGAAACACCCGGATTGCGGCGTTGTGTATCAATATCGATCACTTCAAGCTCGTCAATGATTCACTGGGGCATCTGGTCGGTGACGAGCTGATTCGGGTAGTGGGCGAACGGATTAATGCCTGTGTTGACGATCACGATTCGATCGCCCATATCGTAGCGCGGGCGGGCGGTGATGAATTCGTGGTGCTGATCGAGATTATCGCCGACAGGGATGCGGCCAAAGACGCAGACAAAGATGCCAAAGATGCCGCTAAAAATGCGATGGCCGCACTGTCGTGCAAACTGCTGCGTGAAATTGCGCTGCCGATTACCTCCTCGCAAAGCGCATTGTCGGTCACGGCCAGTATCGGTATTGCGCTTTATCCCAATCACGGTGCCGACGCTAATTCGCTGCTGCAAAGCGCGGATACAGCCGTACATTTTGCCAAAGAACAGGGCCGTAACCGCTTTGAATTTTTTGCTGTGCAACTGGGCGAGCGCGTCAACGAAAAATTGAAAATTGAAAATGCCTTGCGCAAAGCGCTCGAGCAAAATCAATTCTCACTGGTCTATCAACCCATCGTCGGTGAGGGGCATGGGTTCAGTACCGACGCGGCGCTCCACGAAGTAGATGAAAGCGGCCCCAACTTGCGCAGTGCAGAAGCGTTGTTACGCTGGCATCATCCTGATTTTGGGGCGGTGTCACCATCACGCTTTATTCCGGTTGCTGAAGAGATCGGCCTGATTCTGGAAATCGGCGAGTGGGTATTGCATGAAGTTATCGCCGACTTGTGCCGCTGGCGGGCGCAAGGGTTGCCACTGATACCGATTGCCGTCAATGTCTCGACCATCCAGTTACAGTTGGGCGAGCCTTTTATCAGCATGATTCTAGCCGCGCTGGCCGCCGCGCGCCTGCCTGCCGCAGCCATCATTCTGGAAATGACCGAAAGTGCGGTCATGGCTGATGTGGAAAGCACCATCATCACGTTGCGCAAACTGGAAGCGGCCGGTATTCGCATCGCCATTGATGATTTTGGTACCGGCTACTCCAGTCTGGAACAGCTGCGCCGCCTGCCGGTTTCAACCCTTAAAATTGATCAATCGTTTGTGGCCGCGCTGCATCTCGATGCGCCTAGCCATGCCATTGTGCGAGCCATGATGGGCATGGTCAAAGCGCTCGGCCTGAGTGTTATTGCCGAAGGCGTGGAGACGCCAGCGCAATGGCGCATGCTGAAGGAATTAGGTTGCCTATATTTTCAGGGATTTCATTTCGCACAGCCGCTCACGCCCGAAGATATGGTCAGCTGGCTGCTCACATCGCCCGGCCAGACCGCACCGCTAATACTTAACAACGCCCTCGACAACGTCCTCAACAACGTGCTCAATAGCCCGTCAGATAATGCTGGCGCGCAGTTCGCGCGTTTCAGCTGACGGCTCAACCCCGAGCACGACCGATAGTATCTCCCGACATCGGCGATAAACCCGCAGTGCTTCAGCCGATTCACCGCGTGCGAGGTGGCAACGCATCAGGCCGCGGTAGAACGAATCAATCAGATTATCCTGGACAATACCGCGCTCGTAAACCTCAATGGCATCCCGATAATTACCTGTTGCTTCAAGCGCCTCACCTTGTAGACTGACCCGTTTTACAAACTGATTCGCCAAGCGCTCACGTGCTGAAAACGCCCAGTCAGCAACCTGCTTGTCGCCAAACAAAGGGCCTGTGTAGTCGCGCAGCGCCTGGGTTGATGCAGATGCATTTGTATTGCCAGCCGCACCACTGGCCCGAGCAAACTGAATCGCATCGCACCAGACTAGCTCCGGGGCCAGGCTCACGCGCCCGTCGGCAATCGTGATCGCACTATCAACCGTGAGCAATTTACGCAGGCGGTGAAGCGCTACATCAAACGATGCCTTCGGATCTTTGGCTTCAAGATCAGGCCACAGCTCGTTGATAATTTCCGTAATATCGGTACTCGGTAGTGCGGACGACGACGCAGTTGATAACCCAGATGAGCCTGGCGCAATCGATGAAGACGCCGCACGGGCCACTAAAAGCTTGAGCAGATCAAGCGGTTTATGCTGTGCTTTACCATCTAACTTGAGCGGCTGGTTATAGATCAAGACCCGAAAACCGCCCAGTGCTTCGATCTTCACCGGCCATGGCCATGATGAGGGCGCGCACGATAGCGGGAAATGCGTTGGCGGCAATAATTTGCGTTCGCTCACCAGTCGGCAAATCAATTCTGTCTCAATACCTCGATGAAGGGATTCTGCACAAATACGCGCCAGCCATGGCCGCGCCAGTGCCCACATATGTCCCGCATTGGGCAGGTGCAAAACAAAATCCCGCAGTGCTACATCTACGGCCGCGGCTGCATCGGCTGCCACGGATTCCTCAACCGCCTCGACAGCACTCAGCTCGTCCAGTGATTTAAGCGCCTCCGCAAAGCGCCGCAAGATCTGGAAACGGATATCCTGTGCTTTAGGGGAAAGCGCGATCCCTGCATCAATCTGCAGGCGCGCCTCATCATAGCGCTGCAACCCCAGCAGGCACAGCGCCATGGTGAAGTGATACGGCAGAAAAATATGGACAGGTGCGCCCGCTTGATGCGCGTAATCAAATACCTTGCGCATATTTTCCAACGCATCAGCAGGACGTTGCAGCAGCAAATCCAGTTTGGCGCGGCCATGATGTTGCCAGGCGAGCCACCATATCTGCCGGGAAGTGAGCAGTGATGCAATTTTTTCCAGCGCCTGTTTGGCTGCAGCGGCATTACCCGCCGCGATCGCGGCTGCAGCTTCAACATGACCCATGACGATCTGCATGACCGTTAGCGAATAGCGATCCGCCATGGACGCCGTATCACGCCGATAATGCTCGGCCCGGGTCAGCCATTCCGGATTTGCCCGCGCATCGCCTGCCGCCTGAAACAGGCGCGCGCAGTTCAATAGCCAAAACGTCAAGCGGCCTGCTGTAGCGCGGCGCTTGTCCACATGAGACTCGACAAAATTAGCCAGCATCACCGCGGCTTCATAGTCGCGCTTGCCGTTCAAAGCATCCAGCGCGACGGTGGCCGCATGCAGGCATAACGAGGCATCATCTACCGCCACGATCAGTTCCTGGAGGCGTTCACTCCAGTTCGCCAACGCAGGGGGTAGTCGGCCAACACGGGTGTAGCCAAACAGCGCACCAGTCAAGATGCGTAATTCTGCAGCCGCATCGGTAAATATGATATCGCAGGTAAACGCCGCAGTCAGCCGAATCATCCACTCATCAATTCCCCGAAAACTTTGTCCGCCAGTATCGATGGCGGCCAGCGCACCCGATGCGGAAAGCGCCATGCCATAGCGATCACCTGCCGCCATAAACTGATGATACGAGGCATCAAAAGCATTCAGCGCGCTGTTTTCATCAAACGCGGTGGTGGCCACTGCGCGCCAATACATCAGCCATGGATTGCGCTGCAGCCATGCGTCTGGCAACAGCTCAATCCATTTGGTTAATTGTTCATCACGGCCACTTGCGATCATCGCAGCGGCCGTACTAACCAGAGCAATGGCAGCGTCATCAAAAGCGGCGGCTGACAGCAATAATGAAATACCCGCTTCCGGCTGATCTGCCCGCAGCAGCAATCTGCCTGCGTCAGCTTCAGCCTGCTGCCTGCTCTCGCTGCCGGGCAGCCCCGCCTGATCGCGCAGTGCTTCTGCGACCAAACTGTGCCATGCATAGCGATTGGTGCGCGCAGTGCCACGCTCTTCAATAAAAAAACCATCACGATGCAATTGCGAAATAAGCTCACGCGCATGCGGATCGCCACTGGCGGCACAGGCGAGTGCAGCATCAAAATCAGGAAAGAATGCACAGCATTGCGCGATATGCCGGGTACGTTGCGGAATCCAGGCCAGCACATGACGCGAAATATATTGAAGCAGGTGTTCGCGACTGGCACCTAGCGCGGGGGCATCAGAGCCGATGGCGGATTGACCGGCGAGCATTACCAGCCCGGCCGCCCAACCTTGCGTGCTGACCATCAGCGCATCAAGCCCAGCATCCGCCGGATGACCCAGAATCTGCAGCAGCTCGCTGATCTCAGCGCGTTCAAATCGCATGGTAGTAGGCAACACCACCTGCAGCTGGCGACGCGCCAATGCGTCCACGTAGGGTGCAGACGGGGCATGATGAGAGAGTAAAAAAATCCGCAGACTGTCGGGACATTCGGCAATAAATACTGCCAGAATTTCATCAATCACGCCCACTGCTTTATGCACATCATCAAATACCAGCGCGGTTCCGGGCGGCAATGCCGCAAACAAAGCCCGCGCAAAATGGCGGGCATAACGTGTCCAGTTGGCACGTGTGTCGATTTCGATTGCAGGCAGATCCGCGCGACGCCGCGTAATCGCGTCTTTGGCCACCGTCAGAAAGTGAAAAAAAGTAGTGGGCTCGACATCATCATTATCAAGCTGCATCCAGAGCGGGGGGATTTTTTGCTGCGCCAAAAAACTGGCGGCCAAGGTTGATTTTCCCGAACCTGGCGGACCATAAATCCACACCGACGGTGCAGATTCGCGCAGATTGGCAAACAGGCGACCGCGATCCAGCCGGTTTTTGATCCGGGGTGGCGTTAGTTTGGCGGGCAAGGGTTTACTTCGGGTCACCACAAATTATTCTCCACGACAGGCCCTGCAGTTTAACAAGGATCAAACCGTCAGCCCATGGTAGCAAATCCTGGTTGCCGTGAATCTCGCTGGTCGGTGATTCGCTGTCAGTTCAAGCGCATGGTGATTGAACCTTTTAAAACCCTGCGCCGACAGAGTTTTATTTACCGGCCAGCCGCTATGATGACAAGTCATTTAAAAGTAGAAATGTGGGCGCAGCCCAAGCTTAGCGACAAGCACAGCGGCAAGCTCAAAAATAAAAACAAAGACAAAGACAAAGCGCCAGCTCCGCCGAGACCGGACGCGCCAGAAAATAGCTTACCGGCAGATGATTTATTGGAGCTCACCACGCCCACTTTGACAGCTGAAGATATTCCGTGGGAATCCAGGCTCGGCTATTATCCACACCTGCACCGCTGGCCCACCTAGTTTTTTCAGCGGTTAACGGTCATTTAAGCGCACCGCGTACCGGCAAAGCCGCGATGGTGGAACTAAGCTGAATCAGGCCGCAGCCGAATACCGGATCGATCCCGGGGCTTCCGAGATCACGCGCATGCTGACACAGCAATTCGCGGGCGCTGGATGCATCGAGCGCAGGATACCGGGCCAGCATGACCGCCACTGCCCCACTCACCACCGCCGCCGCAAATGAGGTGCCGCTGACATAGCGTCCACCTGATTTATCGGGCACCCACACATCAACCCCGGGTGCCGTCAACGCAACATAGGGGCCGCGATTGGCTTGCTCAAATATGTGATCCAGCGCATCGCTGGCGGTGACGGCAATCACGCCGGGATAAGCCGCCGGATAACTCGGCACCGCATCTTCACCTTGATTGCCCGCGGCAGCGATGATGATGATGCGCGCACGCACCACCCGGCTAATCGCTTCTTCCATCACCTGATCCCCTGCACCACCGAGGCTCAGATTAATGATCTGCACACGCTCACCGACCAACCAGTCAAGCGCTCGTACCAATGCCGCAGTATTGCTCGCAGTTTCACCGCCTTGAATGCGCATAATGGCCGCAACATGCAGGCTCACACCGGGGCTGATACCGCTGAAATCGGCTGCGCTATCGCGCCCGGCAATCAGTGCCGCGATGGCGGTGCCGTGCGTGGGTGATGCAGAAATTTCACCTGCGGCAAGAAAGCTGCGGCGCACCACCGATACACTTTTCAGCATCGCCCCAGATTCGACCGCGGTATCAATTACGCCCACCCGAATGCCACTGCCCGCGTCAGGCGCGGGCAGTGGGTAATCGATTTTGCTGGCCGTAAATAAACGAGGCCGCGGCATATTGGATGATGGCAGGGTGGCTATTTTTGCCAAAGGTGCCAGCGTGCTCTGATGCGGCACATAGCGCCCGTGAAAATCAATATTCCAGCTTGGGTAGCGTGCAGTGAGCAGATTTTTAACCCGTTCCGCCTCGCGCTGCGAAGCGAGTTTGAACGTGGCGATCACCCCCCCCAAATTCGGCAAACGATTTTCGCTGGCGGGATTTAGTTTAAACTCACGCGCCATCACCGCCAAGCCTATCGCGGCATCGCCAGAATCTTTCCAGTAGATTACGAGCTGGCCCGACTCATAAGGTGCCGGTGGCAGCGGGTGGGGTGGGGTGGGTGGATGGGGTGGCAAAGGTTTGGAGGATGGGGTTGATGAAGGTGATGAAGGTAGTTTGGCCGCTTCAGCGGTGCCCACTGGCTTGAGATTTTGCGCAGCACTTGGCGCAACCGGTAGCACACCTTTGCGGTTTGCTTCGTTGCCCCATTTAGCGGTCGGGTTAGTGATAATCGCAGCAGGCTCGGCAGGAGCAGACGTCACCAATGTTGCTGTAGGCGGTATCGCAACGGGTAACGGACTTGATGCCGGTACTGCGGCGGTTGGCGTTGGCGTTGGTGTTGATGATGGTATTACAGGGGGGCGCGGTGCAGGCGGTGACGGTGATGCCGTCGGTGCAATCGGTGCAATCGTCGGCAGCACTACCGGAGCGGCCAAGATGGGTAGTCGCCGCTTGGCGGGACGGTCATCGCAGAATGGTTTGCGCGGACTGCCCGGTTCGTTTTTTTCACAGCTGCTTGCTTCACGAGCTTCTTTTGTTTCCTTTGATTCTTTGGAGTCCTTGCCTTCTTTGACTTCTCTGGACTCAGCTCGCGCTGATGTAGCCGTAAGTGCTGTGAACACTGTCAGTGCCGTCAGCCCCGTCATACACGCCGCCGCGACGAGAATCGTACTGGCCACGAATGTTTGCGCCGTTTTCATGCTCAGCGCGGCTATCGGGGCAACGCAGTTGCGGTATCAATGATTCGTATCGCACGCCGCAGCTCAGCCAATACTGCTTCAGCACGATCCGCTGGCACTTTTAAGGTATAGACCCCCAACGCTCCGGGACCGCTCACCTTCTCCGCCCCGACCTGAGTCAGCAAGACTTGAATCTGCGCCTCGCTGACCCCAATCCGGAAGGTCGCCTGAATCATGACCTGACGCGCAGTAGATGCCCCCGGTGCAGCAGAACCCAGTGGTCGCAGGGTATCGCTTTTTTCAAATTCATTCATATGCAAAAACAGAATACCCACCTGCACCACGGCCAGCGTCGCCGCCATTGCCATCACCGGTTTGTACCAGCGCTGCAAGCCACTCGACAATGCAGGTTTGGCGGATTGCCGGGTAGGCAAACGCGTGAGCTTGCCGGTTTCTTCAGCACGCACCATCGCCATCAAGCGATCAAGCCCGGCTTGCCTGTCCACCAGCGCCACCTCAGGTGATTCGCTGCGAACCTGACGCTGCAGACTCTGCATCCAGACAAGATCAGCGCGGCAGTCTGCATCGGCCGCAAGCCATAGATCCATTTTGCGGCAATCATCGTCGCGCAAGGTGCCGTTCACATACCACGGCAGCCATTCCAGAAAACGGTTTTGTGATTCAAGCGGTAACATAGCGTCGCTCATGATAAATCTCCATGCCCACATGCATCCAGGCACGCGCGCAGCTTACGCCGGGCATGAAACAAGCGGGTCTTGACGGTGTTAGGCGGACAATGCTGCAAACGGGCAATATCTTCCAAAGCAAACTCCTGATAAAACACCAGATGCAGACATTCGCGCTGCACTGGCGGTAATTCCTTAATACAATTGTGTAGCGCTGCCGAACGTTCAGTCTGCAGAACTCGTTCAACTCCCGCCATTTCTGCGGAAGCAATCTCCAAATGTTCATCCGACATCTCCTCAAGCCAAGGTTTGCCCTGCTGAAGCTTGCGCAGTTTATCGAGCGCTTTATGCCGCGCAATCCCCAAAATCCAGGTTGAAGCCTGTGATTCATGAGCGTATCGCGGGGCATGTGTCCAGACCTCAAACAATGTTTCCAGCATGACCTCCTCCGCCAGCCCGGCATCACCCAGACGCTGCATGGCAAAAGCCACAATCCGGTGATGCATAGCACGGTAAAGCTCATTCAACGCCTCCTCGTCCCTGGCTACGATTCTTTTAATCAGCTCTTCCATATTGACCGCAACCGATACCACTTAAAGCCGCCATTGATCCTTAGTTCTTGTGCTTGAGTCGCACCGACAGGCAGGCAGGTTCAAACGATATGAGGCGGCGAGATCAGGCTGGTCTTAAGTGCTGAGAGAGGAGATAACCAAAATCCATCAAACACTCAACAGCGATTGCCAGCGACAAACCCCAGTACTGGCGAGGCTTTCGAGGCACAAACGCCTCAAATTACCCGTCTATGCTAGGGTTTTAAAATATGTGAACTTCCCGAAACTAAAAATGAGAGTGCGGTTGATGAAGTTAACGTTTAAAAAGTTATCACCACCTTCCCCGGCGAAGCTTGGCTTCATCGGGCGCGCGCCCGGGGCCCGAGCTAGCAGTGGTGAATGTGCCACAAACTTGAGCCCTGACATGCGCGCTACACTAACCTGACAAGGCTATTTCCCCCGGTCCCAAACATATCGGGAACTGCCGGGATCTGCTTTTCCGGTGAAGATTATTCCTGTAAAACACCGGGCATCGCCGCCGAACTATTTTTTGCTTGCGCGGTATTTAATCAGGCAATCGGCCTGCTTGAATGGATCGCCCACCGCCGGACATGCACTAATCATTTTATCGTTGTCGACACACCACGATGGCGGGGGCGGCGCATTGGTGCAGGTTTGCTTTTGACCGGGAAGGATAGCGTCGACACCCGTATTCGCCTTGCATGTGGGCGGCTGATAGCGGCAGTTAGAATGTGACGACGCGTCGAACGTAAAATAAGACGGCGCCTTGGGCAGCTTGGAGCGGATGCAAGAGTTGATGCCTTTTCTTTTGTGGCTGGCCCTGCATTCTTCGGTAATGCGCGGATAGGCGGCATTGATTTCGATGCAATCTTTTTTGAGACCGGCATCGGTTGAAAGCGATGCGCCGATATTTAAATTGGGGTACGGAAGCTTGGCCCGCACGCAGTCGTAATCGTGAACCATGGCGCACGATAGCTACTGCATTGGCTTTTTTTGTTTGCTTGTCAGCGTCATAGTTTCCCCATACTATTCGAGGGGAACTACAAACAGGCATGATGATGCCGCGTTTTTTATTTGTGATGACAGCCTGCTGTGACGCCGAAATTTGATGGGCATTTCCCATTTTTTAAATGCTCATCGGCCATCCCATTCACACCCCTGAACTTTTACCCAACAGGTTATTTATGCGTTTAAGCCATACCCCTATTATTGTCGCTACAGCCGCTCTCATCACCTTCCCCGCGCATGCCACTTTTAAATGCACGGTTGACGGCAAGGTGAGCTATCAGGATGCACCGTGCGCAGATGATGTGAAACAGAAAGGCGGGCAGACCGTGATTGCGCCACCGTCTCGAAAATCGGATTTGATCGGCGAAGGGCAAACCACGAGCAAGGCCGAGAATGACCGGCGTACCGGCACCATCAAGAGCGAGCTTGAGCCGTTGGCGCGCAACGCGTTTGCCGCATACAAAGCAGGCCGCATGATGGAGTATCGCGATTTGGCGTGTCTGGATTTGCGGCGTGCATTGAGCAAACCCCAAAACATGCAAATGCTCAAAATGGAAGGTGCAAGCTATACCGAACGCAAGATTGAACTGGGCAAACTGGAGCCTTCGCAGATCGCTGAAATGTTGACCTTTTTGGCGACCGAAGTCAAAGACCCGAAGAAAAATTTGCAACGCTCACCTGAACAACTCTACGTCAACATGACGCTGGCCTCAGAAGACGGCAAGCCGTGCCTGCGCGGTCTGAGAAGCTACAGCAAAGAGATTCGCTAACGCCGTGTGTCGACGAACGGCTTTCCTATTTTTATCGCTGGCGGTGGTGATGACAATGGCAGCGAATCATATTGCCGCCGCCGAGGAAATCGCCACGCGCATTATTGATGACTTCACCATCACGGATAAATTTCCATCCAAAGACGGTGCGCCACGCCTCTCCAAAGAGTTTGACAGCAAGCCTGAGCTGGGTCCGGTTTGGGTGCTGCTTAACTATACGGGCGAAGTCATCGATCCTTCGAAAGATGGGCTCACCACTTTTACGGTGATGCCGGAGGGCATCAAGGTATCGCCCATGAACAGCTTCACACTGTTTCAAGCCCGGCACATGAATCCGTACAAGCTTGATATGGATCGCACCCTCACGGTCAGCGGCAAAACCAAAATTCTTTCACAGAGCGACATCAAGTCACTGATGACGCCGGAAGAATACGTAAAATACCGCGCGGCGGTCAAAGCCGAGCTGCAGAAAGTAGAAAATTGGCGGCAGCTGATTGTCAAAAAATCGTTTGTGCTCACCGCAAAAGATTACGGACTCATCGATATTTGGACACAAAATATTGAAAACATGCGGCCGATTTCGCTGCAGGTAATTGTGGGACAAGGTAGCATCCCGGACGATTTAAACCAATACATTGAGGCGCGAAACGGCAGCTGGTTTTATCGCTATCGGCAGTTTTTTTATATCGTCGGCGCGATCCTGCTGACGGGTTTTCTGGCGCGGCACTATTTGGCCAAGGCATGAAAGCTATTGCGGGTAAATTTATGCATAGCATACGAAGCTTCGCTAAGTGACCTGCCATTTCGCACCATTTCGTTTTCCCTGAACGGAAATTGGGCGCGGACGATTTGCAAACAGAATAAGAACTGCGCCGGTAAATTATATTGAGCGTGACTCTGGATGACAGGCGTATTCTGAAATTGTAGACCGCCATTCGACGGGAATCTTGGAGCAAAAATGCTTCAAAACGCCCGCCAGTGCTAGACTTTGCCAACTCTTAGCACAGAAGCGCCACTGCGAACGGCCCAACGCAGTCTGGCTGATGATGATCGCGGATTGCTGCGTTGCTCGTCTGGTGTGGGGCGAATCGGCTCGATGGCGACGCTTGAAAAAATACCTTTATCGGCGTACTGCCGAAACGCCTGCTCGATTCTTTTATCTTCGCCAGAATGAAACGACAGCACCGCCACGCGCGCACCAGGCTTCATGCACGCAGGCAGCGCGGCGAGGAAGCGATCAAGTACGGCAAACTCATTATTGACCTGAATACGCAGCGCCATAAACGTACGTGCCAGGGTTTTTTTGTGATTGTTTTTTTCCGGAAAATCTTTCAATGAGTCGCGTACGTTTTTAGCCAACTGCAGAGTGTGAGTAATGGGCAATTTACTATTTTTGATTCCGTAAGCTATCCGCGAAGCGTGCGGCTCGTCGGCATAGGTCGTGAATAATTCAGCGAGCTCAAATGCGCTCATCGTCCGCAGCAGCGCTGAAGCGGGCTCACCGCGCAGCGGGTTGAGCCGCAGGTCCAGCGGGCCGTCGTTTTTATACGAGAACCCGCGCTGTGGATTATCCAGTTGCATGGACGACACCCCCAGATCCGCCAGGATGCAATCAAAGCCGCCGGGGGTTTTCGGTAGCATGTGTTCAATGTCGGCGAAATTTAATTCGCGTACCACCAGCACCTCTTCGCCGTAGCCCAGCGCGCGCAGCCGTGCTTCGGTGCGGGGCCGCTCAAGCGAATCGACATCGGTGCCGTACAACCTGCCGCCGGGCAATAGTCGCGGCAATAGAGTCTCGGCATGGCCTCCAAAACCGAGCGTGACATCGAGCGCGATTTCACCCGGCTGCGGATTTAAAATTGCGAGAATTTCATCAACACAAATCGGCCGATGGGTGCCCGCCGGAGTTTGGCCGCGCGCGATAACTTTTTCGACATCCGCGACGAACTGTTGTGAATTCAGCTCTTTATATTTTTCTTCAAATTTGCGGGGATGGGTACCGCGATAACGCTTGCGACGCACGTGCGGGGAAGACGGTGGAGATAATAACGAGGGCGCGGGTGTTGGTGCAGGTGCTGGTTTTTGGGTAGACATGCGCGGAGCCAATGTAAGGCGAATCAAAAGGCTTTCATTATCCCATTCGCCACGAATAAAAAGCGCGAGGCTTAATATGTTTTTCTACGCCACCCTGCTGTAAAACAATATCGCATGCTCGACATAAACTTTGATGCAGCAGCAGCGGCAGCGCTTAGGTTGCGCTCGGCCGTGGTGCAGGTTTGACCTTATTCAGAATTTCTTCCACCGCCTCAAACCGCGCAGGCTTTACCAGGTGGTGATCAAAACCCACTTCCCGCGAACGCTGCCGGGCGCTGGCTTCGCCGTATCCAGTCATCGCCACCAGCACCGCTTGCGGGTGCGCGGCTCGCAGCCGTTTCGCGACTTCAAAACCGTTGATGCCGGGCAAACCAATATCCAATATCACTACATCCGGCTGGAATTCAATGGCCGCATCCAGTGCAACGAGACCATCGTGAGCCATGCGCGCCACATGGCCGGTTAGCTCAAGCAGCGTGACCAGGGTTGATGCGGTATCCACATTGTCATCGACCACCAGCACCCGTAACGATACGCCCAACGATTGAGGTTCTGCGCTGGCCGCGTCAGGTGATAATGCCGAATTTTTTTCCCCCGGCAAGCGAACCGTAAATTCGCTGCCCTGCCCCCAGGTGCTGTGCGCGACTACGCTGCCGTGATGCATTTCTACCAGGCGCCGCACCAGACATAAGCCAATGCCCAGTCCACCTTGCGAGCGGTCAAGAGATTGATCGGCCTGCGTGAAAAGATCAAAAATGCGCGGCAGTAATTCAGGCGTGATGCCCACGCCGGTATCGCGCACGCGAATCACGGCTTCATCATCTTCCTGGGCAATAGACAAGAAAACAGTGCCGCCTTCATCCGTATATTTGACCGCGTTGGTGAGCAGATTTACCAGCACCTGTTCCAGCCGTGCGGCGTCGGCGAAAAGCCAGATCGGGTTTGGTGGCAATGTCAGTTTGAGTAGATGGCGGCGTTGATCAATCAGTGGGCGCACCGTCTCGACCGCATGCGCCACGATAACGCTGAGTGCCAGCCGCTCTTCATGCAAATGGATGCGCCCGGTCGTGAGCCTGGAAACCTCGAGCAGATCATCCACCAGCCGTGTCAACTGCCCGACCTGACGCTCGATAATGCCGTGCGCCCGCTTCTGCAGCGGATCTTCACTGTGCTGAAGGCGCAGCAACTGCACAGCATTGGTGATCGGCGCGAGCGGGTTGCGAAGTTCGTGACTCAACATCGCGAGAAATTCATCTTTACGGCGATTCAGGTCAGCCAGGGTTGCGGCTTGTTCCAGCGTTTTTATCTCCAGCAGGCTGCGTTCGGTGATGTCATAAAAGCAGCTGATGGCGCCGGTGATTTCCCCATGTTCATCTTTGATCGGAACAATGTTGGTAATCACGGTAATGCGGGAGCCATCAGCACGTTCAATGATCATTTGCTGGTCGCGCACTAAATCAGATTGTCCAGACAGCACCTGGCTTAAGGGTGTGTCAGCGTGGGCCATCAAGCTACCGTCAGGAAGATAAAATTTGATCAAGCTCTGAAACCGCTCGTCTGCCGTCCCTAGTTTTGGTTCCATTCCCCATAAAGCCACCGCGAGCTGATTGTGTTCAATCGTCTTCCCCGCTGCATCACACGAATACATGGCTACCGGCCCGAAATGAAACAAAGCGCGGAAACGCGCCTCACTCAAGCGCAGCGCATCTTCAGTCTTTTTGCGCTCAGTAATATTAGTGAAGAGAACGGCTACTTGGTGCCGATCGGCATCACCAACCCGAAAAGCATAAACATCGAAACATCGCCCATCCATTTCTTTTGCCGTATTCATGTAGCGAACTGGCAATCCGGTCAGAGCAACTTTGCCGTAAAGCTCCGCCCAATACGATTCAATATTGGGCACTAATTCACGCATCCGCTTGCCAACGGCGTCGTACATGCCGGTATGCTGCGAAAAAGCAGGGTTCACCTCAAGAAAACGGTAATCAAGCGGCGCGCCATGCTCATCAAAAATAATTTCGATGACAGCCAGCCCTTCGTCCATTGAATTGAACAAATTACGATGTTGCGCCTCGCTTTCGCGTAGCTCTGCTTCGCTGTGCAAGCGCGCAAGCCTGGTCCAGATGCGTGCCGTCAGCTCGCGCGTGAGTTCAATTTCATCCTCACGCCAGTCATAAGGCGCGGCATGATAAAGGCACAGTGCAAAACGCCACTGCTGGTCGCGGATAAGTGGCATGCAGATAAACGAGGCAATTTTGAGCGCAGCAAGTTTTACATCGGTGGTGCGTGCGTCCGTGGCGGTGTCGCGCACCACGATGGC